>LULJ01001358.1_pt1 | contig 20318 bp, 23 predicted proteins | sample 728171 | NCBI WGS metagenome assembly LULJ01 (sample SAMN03860292, study PRJNA289734) | marine metagenome | biome: seawater column; feature: ocean; material: water; isolation source: Red Sea water column Station 169 - depth 25m | place: Saudi Arabia: Red Sea | collected 2011-10-15 | depth 25 m
GAGTATCTCCATCCTCAAGAACAGGAACTCTGCCTAATGGATGTCTTGCTCTATGCTCATCAGACTTTAAATCTGTTGGGCTAAACGCCATTTTATTTAGTTCATAAGGTAGCTCTAATTCTTCAAGAAGCCAAAGAATCCTTCCAGCTCTTGAATTTGGTGCAAAATGTAACTTCAACATAAATCTCTCCTTTTAATAAGCCTCATTATAAGGGTAAACATAGTCATAAGAAATCTTAGGAATCCTCTAGTGAGGATATAACTTTTAATGCTTCTGCAGCCAAATTATTTTGAACAAAAATATGGTCATGAAAATATCCAGAGAAAATATTTGAAGATATTCTGTGCTTAGTTAACTCTCTTGTAATGGTTGAAATGAGTCCATGACTTTCCAGGCTTGAGTGCACTCCCAAGGATATACACTTGAAAATACCATCATATTGTAAAGAATGCGCATCCGCGTCCTTTTGATTAATCACTAAAGTAATGCCTTCATCTTCTAAAAAAGTTGCTTTTGGCTTAAGTGAGTTAAATAAATCCTCAAGAGGTTCGCTTGAAGTAATGAAAACAAAAGTCTCATCAAGCAAGCGAGGATTAATATTACGCAATATCTCTTTTAAATTAGTCTTACCTGGCATTCTTAGTGACAGGCAATATTATATTTTTTTAGTCTGTAGTAGTTATAAGGTAAGGGAGTTATAAAACCCGCTAATAGCATAAAAGGTATGATCCACCAGACTAGAACTCCTCCAGCGAATACTACATCAACAGTATTCATGGCTATCTCCATTGACAACATAGAAATGAGAGACATTCCAGTAGCTGTACTGAATGCTTCTTTTAATCTCATCTGTCTGGAAAGAATTATAGTTTCTAGGATGATGGAAGTAATCAAACCATTAATAATTGCCAAGGTCATTATTCCCAACATTGGAAATGGAATTTCATTTATTTGGAAAAAAAGAATAGTCCCAAAATCTCCAATAGAGCACCCTAATAGGCACCAGAGAGTATTGATAGATGAACGCTTCCATGTATGCCTGCAAGTCCAAGAAATAGAATTATCTTGTTGATTCTGAATATTTAATTCACTCATTTACTTCTTTTTTAGTTGTAGCAAAAGCTTCCAGGGCAAGTTCTCTAGAGATCTTCAAGTCTACGATAGGCTCTGGATAATCTACTCCTAATTCTATACCAGCAGATTCTAAGATTTCCTTAGGAGCTTCCCAAGGGCTAAAAAGGTACTTATTTGGTAAATTCTTCAACTCAGGCACATATTTTTTTGTGTATTCTCCAATGCATTTTGCTTCTTCCAAGCCTCAATTTCTTCATGATGGCCATTTGTTAGAACAAATCAGCATCCACAAGACAATCCCAAAACCATTTTTCACCTTCAAGCCAGTGTATTAGAAGATTTTTAACTAAAAAAGAACCGACAATCATTCTCAGTCTATTGTGCATATAGCCTGTCTGCCATAGCTCTCTCATACCTGCATCAACAATGGGATATCCAGTTTTTCCTGACTGCCAAAGTTTTAAAAGATCTTTATTTTCTTTCCAAGGAAATGAATCGAATTTCTTTTGAAAATTAACACTAGGAAAATCAGGAAAATGATAAAGAAGGTAATATGAGAACTCTCTCCAGCCTAACTCGCTATGAAAATGAGCAAGGCTCTTATCTATCCCTGAAATAGTTTCTTTTGTTTTAGCTCGATACCAAACTTCATTAGGTGATATTTCACCAAAATGTAAATGTGGAGATAATCTTGATACAAATTTTTGTGAAGGGAAGTTTCTACCTTCTTTGTAGTTCAATAAACCATGTTCAAGAAATTCTTCTAAATTCTGTTCTGCACCCTTTTCTCCTGGATTCCATTCCTCCTCGAAACCTGCATACCAATTAGACTTTGGCAGTAGATCCAAACTTTCCAAGTTATCTGAAACATTATCTTTCTTAGAGATATTCTCAAAGCTAGGTTCGCTTATTGGTAGTCTTGGCTCACTAGCATTTAGGCATCCTTTTTTATAATAAGGGGTAAAAACTCTATATGGAGTCCCATCGTCTTTAGAAATATTCCAGGGTTCCCATAACAAAGAACCACAAAAACTTTCTACAATTATATTATTTGTCTCTAGTTCGTTTTTTATTTTCTTGTCTCTATCGATCCTCCAGGGCTCATAACATCTATTCCAAAAAACATTAGAAACAGAATAATCCTCAATAAGTTTGGGCAATATTTCGCATGGGTCTCCTTTAAATAATCTCAAACTTCCACCTAAACTTTCATTAAGCTTATTTAAAGAGTGATATAACCACCATCTACTAGCGGAACCCATTTTGAATTCTCCAGAATTAGTATCGTCCAAAATATAGATGGGAATAAATGAGTCGCACTTGCTGGCTGCCTCAAGCGAAGGATTATCTTTAATTCTTAAATCTTGTCTAAACCAATGTAATGCAATTTTTTCTGACATTTATGCTGTGAAACCTCCATCAATTGTGTGCACAGAACCGGTGATAAACTCACTCTCATCACTAGAAAGAAATAACATCAACTTAGCTATCTCATCGGCTTCAGCATATCGACCTAAAGGTATCTGTTCTGCCAAAGAACCTTTACTAGTTTCTTCTCCAGTAATCTCGGAGAAACCGTCTTCTAAAACTCTCATCATTTGTGTCTCTACAGGAGAAGGATTTACCGAATTAACCCTTATCTTCATCTCAGCACATTCTTTAGCAGCTGATTTAGTCAAACCTACAACGGCATGTTTGCTCATCACGTATGGGGATAATAGAGATGCTCCTGTAACGCCTGCTACACTTGAAGTTATAACCACACTTCCTCCCCCTCTTTCATTTAAAGCTGGTATAACTGCCTTTAAGCCCAGAAAAGGGCCCTTTGCATTCACTGCCATTACACTATCAAATACCTCTTCATCATAATCAACTATTGACTGAATTTCTCCAGCCACACCTGCATTAGCTATGAAAATATCTACACCTCCATATCTTTCAAGTGCCAAATCTACTGCTTTTTGATTGTCTGAAAGTAGTGACACATCTCCTTTAAAATAACTTACCTTGTTAGAATCAATCTCTTTAATTGCATTAACAAGATCGTCTTCACTTAAATCAACCATCAAAACACTCGCACCTTCTTTAAGAAAAAGTTCTGTAGTAGCTCTTCCTATGCCCCCAGTTGCACCAGTGACTATAGCTACTTTGTCTTCTAATCTATTCATAAAACTACTTAATTGATTTTTTCAGTGCATGTTTATTGTGAAAGTAAAAAAATACCTCTACCAATAAAAACCGCTCCTACAGAAAGGACAATTCGTTGAGTCCATCTGAAAAATATTTCATCATCTATTATATCTAAAACCTTCTTACCAAGAGTAGTTCCTACGACAGATAAAAATATTGCTAAGAGCAAGAATATAGGCTCAGGCCAATTTTTTAGACTATAAGTCAACAGTCCTCCAAAAAAAATAATTTTGGAAATATGTCCAATAGTTTGTGCTACTGCCTTAGTAGCAACGACTTGATGTCTCGTCATATCTACTCTTTGAAAAAAAACATCTAACAACGGACCGCCAACACCAGCTACTAAGTTTGTTAGAACCACTACGCAACCTGCTAAAACTCCCGTACCTGCTTTTGTTATATCCAGAGCAAGTTCTTTTGGGACTATCCATGCAATATAAGGCAATAGTCCTAATGCAAATATAATCAATATTTGACTAGGTTCGAAAGCTATAAAAAATAGAAAGATTAAAGCTATAGTACTGCCTATTAGCAGCATTGAAATAATTTTCCAATTGATATCTGTTCTATTGAGCCATGCTCTATATCCATTTGATGTTGCTTGAATTAGACCATGAAGCACCATCGCAGGTCCTACGGAAAGGAAACTAATCAATATTCCCATAAGAATAAGGCCACCGAGCATGCCAAAAATAGAGGATAAAAAAGCTGTTGCGAAGGTTGCAAATAATATAAAAATGAAAATTAAATCTAATTCCATTTATTGATCTAAAAGAAAATCTTCAATTGATCTACCTTTCAAGCGCAAGATCAAGGAATGAACATATAATACAAACTGCATTATCAAAGGCCTTCTTACTTCTTTTCTAAAGAGATTATTTGCATATAGTCTTTCATACCAACCAAACACATTAGGGTGTAATCTTTGAAGTGGATAATTTGCATGTTGTATTCTCGTTGCGTAAATAAACCAGGCAATATCGACTAAAGATAGTTCCGCACCTAAAATATATTGACTATCCTTTAATTGATCGTTGAGATCGTCCAAAGCAGTTCTAATATGAATCAAAGACTTGCTTGCATCTTCGTCCGTTATCCCATACTTTTCGTACTGCTCCCAAAAATTTCTATTTACATCATCCATAGAGTCTAATTCTCCATTTAAAGTAGCTTTATTTTTTGCTTTAGGCTGAACAGACTTTCCTTTGTTTAAAAATCGTGGAACCAAAAACTTAAAGGTAATATTTCTTATATCAACATGCAGATTATCTTCAAATTTCAATATTTCTTTAACCTTCTCTTCCATGTTCTCTGGAATTAAAGGGGATTCTTTGAAGCATCCCTCGAGATGCTCAAGAATATCATTGCTCTCTATATGAACCTCTCCATCATGTATTAGAACTGGCACTAGAGATCTTGGGTTAATGCCCTGAAACCATTCAGAGAAGTTCTCGCCAGTAGAAAGATTTATTTGATGTGATGTAAATGGTATTTTTTTTAAGTTTAGATAAATTCTAGTTTTCATCGAACAAGCTGAAAACTGGTAATTTAAAAGGTGAACACCCTTCCAGTCCAAGATTTCCTTTGTTTTGATATCAGAACTCAATAATTTCATATGTAAATCTTTTCACTAGAAATCATCTCTCCAGTTTCCAAATTTTCTGGATTGTGACCACCACAAGAATTGATCTCAGCAACTGCTTGCTCATTTTCTATAGTAAAGAAAGTAAAACCATTTTCTTCTTTAGTTCTATACAAAGATTCACAGATAAGTTGATTAGGATTGTCAGCTGTAATACCGCGGGCAAAAGAGGGCCAAGTTCCTGTTGAGCTACTTATGGGCCCAACCAAAAAGGTTTTAACCTCTCTATTTAAAGTCATTGTATCTGATTGAAGGATTGAGGCGGCACCCAATGCATGTATATCTCCTGAGAAGATAAACCTTGAACCAGCTCTTTCTGAAATACTTTGAAGTAAACGCTGATGTTGTAAAAACCATCCCTTTTGCCAAAGGTATTTATTTGCATCGATTGTTAGAGATCCTTTTCTACCTGATAGTAATTCATTTATTACTGTGCCAGATGTCCCTTCCTCGGCGACAACATCGGGATACCACTCCCTCCATTTTCCTGCAGTATATCCTAGTGGATGTGATGGGATAAAAGCTAGATGCTTTGCTTTTGAGTCGGTTATTCGGGATATAAGCCATTTTTCATCTTCACTAGAAATTAAAACTGCTTTTTCTTCGCCAAGAGTCATATTTCCTGCGCAATCTGCTATAAGTCCCTCAAAAGCATTTCCATACCTTATTCGGCCAGTCCTTCTTCCAGGCTTATTATCTGGAGTATCGATAAAAGGAGGATAAAAAAGATCAGCCATTTTTTGAAAAGCACCTTTACTGAATGCATCAGCCGGAAAGGTTACCAAATCTTCTTCTGCATCATCATTCTCAAAATAGTCATGGTCATCGGGAATAAAGAAAATTGGAGTACTTTTAAATTTAGTACCATAAAGAGCTGCTATTTGTTCATTACCGATTTTTTTTAAGATTGTTTCATTATTTTCACTGTCTGCGCTTTCAGATCTATTAAAAACACCGTACCTAAATTTTAAATACCCTCCCACAAAAAACTTTATCAACTTACTGTTTCGTCCAACTGGAGGAAAATTTTCCCCTCTAAGATCGAAATAGATATGGTCTCCTATCGAGATGGCGAAATCAGGATTTCTGGATAGGCCTTCATCAAAAATCTTTTGTCTAAACTTAAAAGACTTAAAAAACTCTTTACCAGAAGCTTTAAAACCATCTCCGCCTCCAGCACATGTAAAGGCCATCATAGAGATATTTTTGACTTCGGATTCAGGATCAGGAAAAGTCTTCAACTGCCAAGGCTCAAAAATTGATTCTTTCTCAGAAAATAACTCAAGTTCATAAGATGTATCTGAAAGAAGTTCATCTGAAATAAATTGCCAATGTTTGCCTTCACGATCAATAGGTCTTCCAGTAACAAGAATTTTATTATTAAGGATAAGATCAAGATTTTCGACACCTTTTGATAATGATAATGAAACAGCAAGTTTTTCATGACTTGCTGAAGATAAAATATGCTTTACTTTAGTAAAACTTGAATTGCGAAAGATGTAACCACCTGCTAGAAGCGTAGCAAGCACTCCGGAAATCTTCAGAAAAGTTCTTCTTGAATACACCCTCTTTATAAGCTTTGAAAGGCCTGTTTTGCAGTATTCTCTATAAACTCAATGTCTTCATTGCGATGAGCTAGAGAAATAAAATGATTATGGTATCCAAGCATGTAGACACCTCTCCTCACACATTCGTCAATCCATCTGAAATGGGTTTCAAAGTCTACGTCCTCCAATCGATAATAAGGCATAGAAGGTATTCCTGAGGCAATTAAGTTAAAACCTTCTTTCTCAGCAACTTTAACAAGTCTTCTATTAAGATTCTCACCATACTCAATCAGTTTATTTGGAGCATTTTCCTTCTGCAATTGATCAAGAGTTGCGAGTGCAGCAGCCATGGGAGGTGCACTAAAAAACTGAGTACCAGTAAAGTAAACTTTTTCAGCAGAATGCTTCAGCTTTTCTTTACCGACCAATGATGCTAGAGGGTGGCCATTAGCAATAGCCTTGCCAAAGCAAATCATATCCGGTGAAAAATCAAAAGCTACATTAGAGCCGCCTAGATTTATTCTAAATCCAGCCCTCACATCATCGACAATAGTCAAAACTCCATATTGTTCGCATAATGATGTAATTTTCTTCCAGTAGCCCTCTTCAGGTAGAGAGTTATCTCGTGAGACGGGATGGTCGTATGGCGAGGAGATAAAACAAGCAATATCATCTCCATTCAAGCTGAGCAATTCTTCTAAGCCTTCAATGTCATTCCATTTAATCTTCAAGACATGTTCATTATCAGAGTCAATAATACCTGGCCTACTTTTATCTTGCATCCAAGGGGAAACGCGGTGATAACAGTCTTCAATTTTTACTATAACCATAATTGGCGATGCTAAACTAACAGTATTTCCTTTTTCAGAAGAGGTCTTGAATGCTTCTTCTACTTCGGGATGGTTATAGCCTAAAATTGATGGACCATATCCACACATTAAATCTATGTATCGGTTATCATCAAGATCCCAAAAATATGCCCCTTCGGATCTAGAAAAAAATTTAGGTCCAGTATCTCTTACCGCATACTTATAATGTCCAAATATGCCTCCAGGAATAACTTCCTTAGCCTTTTCGAAGTATTCATTTGATTTCGTTACTTCGTATGTAGTATTTTTCATTTGAAAGCTAATCGAAGAAACAAACTGCTCTGACTTCTATGCTTTCTCTTGGTGAAGCGCCCTCGGGAGTATCTGGATGATCGAATGCACTGTGCAATGTTGGAATAAAAGGTTTTTCCTCAGAATCATAAGTTTTAAACATAAGGACTTCATCTCTATTCATTTCTGGATAGAAATACCACTTATGTAAATCACTGTGAGAAGACTGACAAATTTCAACCGTCAAGGCATTTGGTTGATCAGGAAGATAATTAAATAAGTCTGTTGGTATCAATTCTTTATCAGAAACTGATCTTTTATCGCAAACAGCAAATGGAGTATCTACGCCGTCCTCATCAAATCTCCTCCAAAGATTGTAAACAACAATCCTTTGAGGATTTATTCCTGTCTCTTTTAAAAATGGATCTAGTGTTGCGCCAAAACTAGTTGTGAAGTCATTATGGACTAATCTGTGCCCTCCTTTTCTCTCACCAGTTTCAGCTTGAGCTTCATTTCTTGTTATGTGAGAAAAGATTTGTACTTTATCTGCACCTACTTTTTCTTTAACGTGGGAAGCCATTTCTTCGTAATAAACACTCACAACTTCTTCATCATTGTAAAAATCCTGAACAGAAGATACGTGGTTAATTAATTCAAACCCCCCCATTGTAATGTCAAAGTCAAATTCTCTGGCATTGTGCACTGTCTTCTTAAATGACTTTAAGAACTCAGGGATAGTATTTTTGTCTTCAGATTCATTATCTAGGCCATAAGCAGGCTTAGCTTCATTTTCTTTAAGTGGTTTTCTATAATTAAATTCAGCTTCAATATTCATATTTCAAAAAAATTAATTTAATCAATATATTACAACATTTTTTACAGCATATCGGTTATCTTTTCTTCAATTACCTTAAAAGCTTTCTTATTTGCATTAATTATTACCTCTATAGGTGGAGCCTCCTTACTTATATCACCCAACTCAAATAAGGCGACATGGATATCATCATGATAATCTACATTTTGCATCTCCTTTAACCACTTTCGAATATTAGGATATGGCTCAAAATTATAGACATTGGTGAACATACTTTGCAGTTGGCCTATCTCAACATATGCAGAGATATCAGCAATTGTCATAGTGTCTCCAATTAAAAATCTTGAGTCTCTCAACCAGCCTATTTCAATTGCCTCAAAAGCTTTTTCTATATTAGATTTAGATGCGGCTAAAAAATCTTCTGAAAAGCTTAGGTCTTTTCTGACTTTTGGTGCAACAAGACCTATTGAAGCTTCTCTTATGTTTCTGTGATGTAGATGTAAGTAAGAATCTACTTTTGCTCTTTTTTCTGGATTAACTGGATATAAATCGTCCCAATTATATTTATTACACAAGTAACACATAATGGCATGCGATTCTGATATGGCAAATCCTGTATCTGGATCCTCTAAACTCGGAATGGTTCCAGTGGGAAACTTTTTTAAGAAGTCAGGATGACGACTTCCACCCTCCGATGAAGAGCCTGGGTTTGTTAACTTCAATTTGAAAGGAAATTTCTTTATTAACATCAACCACATTACAGCGCGCACTGGTTGTGAAAAAGGGACACCATAAATTAGTATATTTTTTGAAGTTTTATCCATTTTTTCTCCCTTTGAACATATTAGCATCCAGGAAGAAAAAATTTAAAGTTTTGGAATGATTTTATCCAATAAATCTTTTAATTCGGGTTTATTTTCCTTTATCTCTTTAGTAGACAAGCCTTCGAGCTCGTGCGGAAAAACTAACCATTTTTCTGTTTCATGAATGAAGTAGTCGGGGTCTCTGTCGGTTATATTTTGCGTTGGTTTGAAATAGGGAGTAGCAACCCTTATTTCAGGGGTATTTTTTTTACAAGCTTTTTCGAGGTCGATAATAATTTGACTGATCGATTTACCCGTATCATAAACATCATCAACTATAAGCAAGGAATCTTCAGATTCGAGTTTCTCTATTAAATAACTCAATCCATAAACTTGAACATTATCTTTTCGTTTGCCCATACTAGAATAGTAAGACGTTCGTATTGAAATGTGATCTGAAGGAACACTTAAAATATCCAACAACTCTTGAACCGCGATTCCTACCGGAGCACCACCTCTCCAAACTCCTACTATATAGTTAGGACGATAGCCACTCTCGAAAACTTTCCAAGCAAGTTTAAAGGAGTCTTCTAGAAGCTCATCGGCTCCGATGTAAAGCTTTTCCATGATAAATAGTAAAGGGGAAGTAAGATAAGAGCCTCCTAAATTCAGAAGGCTCTTATTTCTAATTAAAAGCTATAACTGACTCTACCCATGTATTGACGGGGTGGTATGTACTCAATACCTGTTCCGGCAACACCAAAAACATCAGTCATACTGGAATTCATTCCATCTTTGTCTCCAGCATTCAGAACCATGAAGTCTATACCCCATTGATCCCCAATTAGATCTAAGCTAGCGGTAAAGTTAACTATAGAGTAAGAGTCTACCTGATCAATAAAAGGATTATTGAAGACTCTCTGTTGGAAATCTCCACGGTAAATAAATTCAGCAGTAGTTGTTAATAAGCCGTATTGAGTTTCAGTATTATATTCAATACCAAAGTTTGCGGTAAGCTCAGGACTTTTTGCTAACTCATTTCCTCTTATATCTTCTCTCAAAGAATAACGTATTGGCTCTTCCCCGAAGAAGTACAATTCTGCATTGAGATTATCTAGAGCTTCGTAAGATGATGTAACTTCAGTATCGAGATAAGCAACTCTTAGATCAAAAGATAGATTTTCAGATACTAATCCGATGAGCTCTAACTCAAGTCCTTGCATTTCTGATTCGGGAATATTAGCAACCCCTCCTCTGTAAATATCAGGATCTGTTGACTGAAACTGTAGATTCTCATAGTCATAAGTAAAAGCAGATATATTTGCTCTCATACGACCTTCAAGAAAATCAGATTTTAACCCTACTTCATAAGCATCTATCATTTCACTTTCGAAGAAAGGAAAAATAAGCTGCGGTGCTGGAGCCGCACCAAAACCCTCATTTTCTGGAGGATATCCGAAAGTCAAATTACCTGTAGTTTCATCTAACTCGTCCTGAATCAGGTACTGTTGCAATCCAAAAAAGTTAGTTACGTCACTCTCAAATTCGTCTTCGGTATATCTTAAACCGAACACTAATCTATTACTCTCATCAATATTTACAGTTGCCTGCCCATAAAGAGATTGAGATTCTCTCGTTGGATATGCTTCTGAAACAAATCCTAGTTCAGCATCATAAGCAGCAAAGCAAATACCTTCAAAAGGGTTTGTTGCACAGATTGGTGCATGGGTATAAGGAGTAAATTGCCCATCCATAAGTGCAGCTTGCTTATTATTATTAACGTCTTTAACTTCATAAATATTATTTTCTATTTCATGGTCAAAATAGAAGGCTCCTAATATCCAATCTGTATTACCGAAAAGTGGCTCATTTGATATAAGATTGATCTCAAAAGTTGTTGTCTCAACTAAAGAAGTTTCTGGTCTAAACTCTGATCTGTTATAAGGAAAACCTTTCATTGGACCATCTTTGTGTACATCCCCATAATTGTGTCTATCATTATCTCTAACGACATAGATATCATCTTCTTGCATACTGGCTAGAATTTTTAAATTTGCGAACCCTAAATCAGATGTAAGGATCCCAGCATAGACCTCAGAAGTAAGTTCATAGTCAGAAATGGAGTCCTGTCTGAGTTGTCTGGGGTCTGGAGTAGGATCATCGAGCCCTTTCATAGCTGCACCATTGTTATCAGCTTCAAAATACTGAGCAAATACTCTCAGACTAGTTGAATCACTAATATCAAAAAGCCAATCAGATCTTAGACTTGAATGAGACGCATCATCTAATTCCTGACCAGTAACTAAATTTTCTGAAAAACCGTCATGATCTGTTGAAACCCAAGAGAATCTTGTAGCTACACTATCTGATAGCGGAATGTTTACAGCTCCTCTGGCCTTAGTAAGATCATAATCGCCTAGAGCAAGATCGACCTTACCAGAGAGTTCGTCAAAGGTTGGCGCTGTGCTAATAACATTTACTGTGCCCCCTGTTGAATTCTGCCCAAATAGAGTTCCTTGCGGACCCCTTAGAACTTCAATCCTCTCTAGATCAATAAAATCAGTTCTTAATGAGAACTTAGAAGCAATGAAAATGCCATCCATATGCAAAGCCACCGAGGGTGCGGCAATTGCATTTTGGTTAGTTTCATCACCTACACCTCGAATAGAGATAATAGTCTTATAACCCTCATTCTTTGCGACAGTAACGCCCGGAGCTATTGCACTGAGTCCTACGAAATCAACTAAGTTTTTTCTTTCTATTTCTTCGCTACTTAAAGCAGTAACCGCTTTCGAAACATCTTGTAAGCTTTCGGCTCTCTTTTCAGCAGTAACAATAACTTCATCAATAACTAATTCGTTACCGAATAGATTTGAAGTGGTGAAGATTATTGGAAGCGCAAGCGAAGTTGAGAGGAAAGACCTAAAGAGAAGTTTTAATATTTTCATTTAAAATCCTTGTCTTGCAACCAAAAATACATCATACCGTTGATCGTTTCACTTGCAAGGATTGATGGCAAGAATCTAAAAAAAAACTCATATTAATCCCTAAAAGACACTTTTTCACACTCTTATTTACTTTTTTTGTGACATTTTTACAACAATCAAGGTAAAAATTCTTTAAAGTACATCAAAAGAATTCTTAAGATTTATAAATTCATGTTAGAGAAATATTTTTCAATTGATGCACATAAAACAACATTTCAAAAGGAAGTGTTGGCTGGAGTTACTACTTTTATAACCATGGCCTATATCATCTTTGTTAATCCACAAATGATGGCTCAATCTGGCATGGATCATGGGGCAATTTTCGTGGGAACTTGCCTGGCTGCTGCCATAGCATGTTTTGTTATGGGTCTGTTTGCAAACTGGCCTGTTGGACTTGCTCCTGGTATGGGACTCAATGCTTTTTTTACTTATACAGTTGTTGGCGAGATGGGATACTCTTGGGAAGTTGCCTTAGGATCAGTTTTTATTGCGGGTGTTCTTTTCTTTATCATGAGCATTACGCCCTTACGCAAATGGATGCTAGATAGCATACCTATGAATCTGAGAATTGCTATGGGTGCAGGTGTAGGCTTATTCATAGGCTTTATAGGACTCAAAAATGGAGGGATCATTGAAGCTAATGGTGCTACATTTTTAAGTTTAGGTGACTTCACAAATCCACCTACATTACTGGCTGGTCTTGGATTTTTATTGATATCAATCCTTTCTATTAGAAAAACACCTGGGGCAATAATAATTGGAATACTGGCTGTGACTTTAATAAGTATCCTTTTGGGCCTTGTGAAATTTGAGGGAGTGTTTGCTTTACCTCCTGACATTTCTCCAGTTTTCCTTAAGTTAGATATTATTGGTGCCTTAGATATAACAATGTTAAGCATTATTATGTCTTTTCTTTTTGTTAATCTTTTTGATACAGCAGGAACACTTTTCGGGGTAGCTTCTAGAGCAGGTCTCATATCCGATTCAGGAAAAATAAAAAATTTGGATAAAGCACTTAAGGCAGATAGTAGTTCAAGTATTTTTGGATCTTTTCTAGGTTGCGCACCGGTGACAAGTTATGTTGAAAGTTCTGCAGGTATAGAGGCAGGAGGGAGAACTGGAATAACAGCAATCGTGGTAGGACTTCTTTTTCTTCTAGCCACTTTCTTATCTCCTCTTGCTGCAGCTGTACCAGCATATGCCACGGCAGGTGCATTAATTTATGTTGCAATATTAATGCTAAGTGGAATGGAAAAACTTAATTGGAACGATCAATCACAATTACTGCCTGCTTTAGTGATGATTGTGATGATTCCTCTTACTTTCTCTATAGCGAATGGAATAGCTCTAGGATTCTTAGCTTATGTAGCAATTCAAACCTTTATTGGTCAAATAAAACAAATATCATCAGGAGCATGGTTCCTTACATTGATTTTTGTTGCTAAATTTATCTTTCTCTAGAACTAAAGCTTTATATCGCTTGCATCATGTCGCTCTAAGATTGATTTATCATCCGGTCCATTCGGTTTTTTATTAACCAAAGAACCTCTTTTGTAAGCAGGCCTTTCAATAATTTGCTTTGCCCATCGCCCTACATGTCTATAAGATTCCACTTCCAAGAATTCTGAAGCATTGTAAGCATTATTCAGAACTAATGTGCCATACCAAGAATGTACAGCTATATCTGAAATATTATATTCACTTCCACATAGATATTCTCTGGATTCTAAATTTCTATCTAAAACATCTAATTGTCTTTTTACTTCCATTGCAAATCTATTTATAGGATATTCATACTTCTCCGGTGCATATGCATAAAAATGGCCAAAACCACCTCCTAGATAAGGGGCACTTCCCATTTGCCAAAAGAGCCAAGACATGCACTCAGCTCTATCTGAAGGATCTGTAGGTATAAATTCTCCAAATTTCTCTGCCAAATACAGCAATATTGCTCCCGATTCAAAGACACGAGTGGAAGGATCTGTGCTTGTATCTAATAATGCAGGTATTTTCGAATTTGGATTTATTTCAACAAAACCGCTTCCAAATTGAGAACCATCGCCTATGTTAATTAGGAATGCGTCGTATTCAGCTCCTTCATGACCCAGGGCTAACAATTCTTCTAGTAGAATTGTCACTTTAATTCCATTTGGAGTGCCTAATGAATAAAGTTGTAAAGGATGCTTACCAACGGGAAGTTCCTTTTCATGAGTTGCACCTGAAATGGGCCTATTAATATTTGCAAACCGTCCTCCGCTTTCTTTGTCCCATGTCCAAACTTTGGGAGGTACATATTCAGAATCACTCATAAAATCTCCTTTACAATCTATTTAGCATTGATATTTTACTTACCTAATGAATCAAGTATAAATTAAAGTTTAAGCTAATAAAAAAAATACAGATATGAGGAAAGAAATAATTAAAAATTTTTTAAATTCATGGAAACAAGGCGTTATTGAGATTGGCAAAACATATCAAGAAGATGGTGATTTTAAAAAACTTGCAGAAATCTTTATTGAAAAACACTATGCGTTTTCTGAGGAAGATGTTTTGTTTAAGCCTACCTTTACTTCAGAAAAAGTTTTTAGAAATACTAAAGCTGATGCTATATCTTATTTTGTAAAGGGTGATATTTCCGAAGATAAGGGGTTTGCACTAAAACCTTGGGAGACCATTGAGGTCGATGAACTCAACTTTCTTCTGGAGGATAGCTTTTTAGCATCAATGGGAACACTTTTGTTTAAACCTGCAAATGAAGATGAAGTTACTAAGGTCGCTTTTACATTTATTTTTACTGAGATTAATGATTCTATAAAAATTAAAGTTCATCACTCTTCTCCGGTCTTTTAGACTCACAGAGATTAAAAATATAGTTAATATGTTATTTTCAAATTTACTTATTAAATTGAGGTTTTCTCTTTTCTAAAAAAGCCATCATTCCTTCCTGCGAGTCTTTCGTATCATTATTTTCATGTACTGCTTTTCTTTCAGCAACTAAAAGCTCATCTAAATTTTTTTCTGAACTGTTAACCAAGACTTTCATCATACTAGCTACAGCTGCCGCCGGCTGAGCAGCAAGTTCATGGCCCAAAGCAATGGCTGCTTCTTTCAATTCATCAATTGGATAAATTTCATGAACAAGACCAATTTCTAGAGCTCTTCTACCAGAAATCTTCTTAGATCTGAGTATCATATCTATAGCATGGTTCTCACCTACACACTTGGCTAAACGAGCACTACCACCCCATGCTGGAACTGCTCCAAGATCGAGTTCTGGCAATCCTATTTGTGCATCCTCATCAGCTGCAAAGCGAAAATGACATCCCAAAGGAACTTCTAGTCCTCCACCAAGGCAGTAACCAAACAAAGTTGCTATCCAAGGTTTGTGCATTTTTTCAATTGTATCTATAACTTTTAGCCTTTGATCAAAAAGAGCATCTGAACTGCCCTTTCTCTTAATACCTTCTTGGAATTGCTTAAGATTCATTCCTACTGAAAAATTATCTAATCCAGCTGCTGTTAAAACGACTGCTCTAATCGCATTATCTTTTGAAATCTTATCAACAGTTTCTTCTAATGCGTCCATAAAGTCTAAAGACATACGGTTATAAGGTGCGTCATCTATAGTCAGTATCGCTACTGCATCATCGATTTCAAATAAAAGATTTGTATTCATCCTCTCCTCCTAATTGAAAAGTTTCTTAAAAGTCTGAATTAAATTAGCTATGACAAAGGCAAATAAATCAACAAATAAAAATATTACAGCACCTGAAAATCTACTTAGGGCAGTAACTAAGTAGCCTTTCAATCTTGTTTCATGATTAACCGAACTTACCTGATATAAGGCCAAAATGCTTATGACTAATATTAGCCATTGACCATATTGAAGCACAAAAAAATAATCTATCATGGTGATAACCTCATAAATTTAAATATAATTTTTAGATGGATTGAAAGCCGGCCTTGTCAAAGAGTAGGCCCAGAAAAAGAAGAGAAATTGTAAGGCGAGACGAAAGTAAAGCGCAAATATTGAAATTTCAGGAAAGGCCTCTGGCGTCATGGCCATATAAATATTTGCAGGATAAACAGCAATTAATAGAGCCAATAAACCCCAACCTGATATTTTTCTAAAGCGAGATAGTAAAAGACCAAGACCTCCCAGAATTTCAAAAAAACCACTTACGTATACAGCCTCAAGATGCAAAGGCAACATAGGAGGCATAATAGCAAGATAGAAATCTGGATTAATAAAATGATCAATTCCTACAGTAATAAAAAAGGATGAAAAAGCCAATAGAGCTAGTTTCCTCCAAAAAGCCTCGGGGAAATTCAGCACCCTTAATAAGTATGACAAAAGATAAAGTTATTTTTTAAAATTTGGTTTACGCTTCTCTAAAAAAGCTCCTATCCCTTCTTTAGCATCATCTTTCAATAAATTTTCTACCATGACTTTTGAAGTGAAGTCATAAGCTTCAGCTAAGTCATAATGAGTTTGAGCATAAAATGCATTTTTACCCGTTGATACAGCCACTGAAGATTTATTGGCAATTTTGGATGCTATATCTATAGTTTCTTTTTCTAACTCATCGATTTCATAAAAATTATTTATTAATCCTATTTCTTTTGCTTTTATTGAGTCAATAAAGTCACCAGTGAGTAGCATTTCCATAGCATGCTTATTTTTAACTGCTCTGGTAAGAGCTACCATGGGAGTAGAACAAAAAAGTCCCAAGTTGACTCCCGGTGTAGCAAATTTAGCTGAGCTTGAAGCATAGGCAAGATCACAAGTCGCAACCAACTGACATCCCGCTGCTGTAGCTATACCTGATATTTGTGCAATGACAGGTTTTGGACAATTAACTACAAGCTGCATCAAAGACGAGCATTGGTCAAATAATTGTTTGAAGTAAGGTTCACCATCTTCACTTTGCTCTCTTGCATCAGTAATTTGCTTTAAATTATGTCCTGAACTAAATATGCTTCCCTCGGCAGCTAAAATGATGACTTTAACTGAGTCATCAACTGAAGCCCTTTTTATTGACTCTATTAATTTACTCATCATTTCTTCTGATAAAGCATTGCCACTTTTCTGATCATCCATAACAAGGCGAAGAATGCCCTCCCTGGGGATATCACTAACGAGTATATTCATTTCATTTTTCATTTTTTAGACCCTAAATAAGTTTCTATTTTTTTGATTCAATTATAGGACATCGATTCATGACAACTTTCAAGCCCTCATTTTTTGCAATTTTGAAAGCTTTTTTATCAATTATGCCCAACTGAGTCCAAAGAACTTTTGAGCCAATATTGATTGCCTCCTTAGCAATGTCTAAAACTTCCTCAGACTTTCTAAAGACTTCTACCATGTCTATGGGCAAGCCTATGGACTGAAGATCTCCATAACAATATTGACCTAAAATACTTTTGCCTTTTTCATTAGGATTTACAGGATATACCTCATAGTTTTTCTCCAATAAGAATTTCATAACCTTGTAACTATCTTTCTCCGGATTAGAACTTGCTCCAACAAGGGCTATAGTTTTAACCTCTTCAAGAATTTCTTTAGTATAAATATTAGATTGAACAAACTGTTCTTCCATATTTAAAACCTATAAAGGGTCGCCACCTAGGATGGCAGGAGTTTCGCAATAAGTCTTAAGAATATTTCTTTGATGATCGCGCATTAGAGGTGAAATTATATTAGCAAAATCTGGTATTTTAGAAATTGCTTCAAAGCCAGCTAACATACCCTGATTTTGTTTTGTTTTGGGCATGATATCCTCAGTTGCAGGTATCATGCACATACTCATAGTTGCCCAATAAATGTCTACTGCTGAGAGTTCATCTCCTATCAGAAACTTTGAATTAAGTTTTTCTTGGGATTTTAATTTTGCATCGATAACTTTAAGGGCATTTATAATTTTGGAAGGAGCCGATGAGCTGGCAGCTTCGCTGTAGCCATATTTTCTCCCTAAAGGACCATCATTCAAGATCCTCATATTCCAAACCAATCCATCCTCTGCAAGAATAATAGCGCATAGTCCATACATTTCTGCTCTGAGTTCAAAACTTTCTGGAATAATCGAAGGACTGTCTTCTGCTCCAATTTGCTCAGCAAGAGCGAGTTGCTCTATCCAAACATTTCTTGGCCTTTCTTCTTCATGGAGCATAGTTGGTAAACTTGTCTGTTTAGTTAAGTTGTATAGATTTGCCTGTCTGTCCTCTCCAGTTTCTTTATCTATTCCCATTAAAGGATGTAAAACACGTGTAATAGGGATCTGTTTTACAAAACAAATATTCTTCAGCGCCTCAGCATAAAGCGCTTGGACGCCGGGAACAAAAGTTATCCTTGTTCCAGTTTTCATTTCTGCTGCTGCTTCAAGTGTTATAAAAGTTGGTTTTTGTGAGTCTTCTCTGTTGTTCATTAATTTTTATGTTTTACGAAATCAATCTTTTTCCTAAATCAGTTATTTCTTAAATATATCCGTCTGCCCTGAGATCTTCAAAAGTGTTTTTAAATGCGGAAATAACTTGATCAACTACTTCTGGAGTATGGGCATAGGACAGAAATGCTAAATGGATGCCAGGAACAATAACATTATGACCTAAAAGATGAAGATAAAATTCGTTTTCTAAATGATAGTGACGTCTTTCTATATCTCTGGAAGATTTAATTTCGTTATCACCAAAAATTAAATGCATCATAGATCCAGCATTCATTAACTTTGCAGGTATCTTGGACATCAGACAAAATTCATTTATTTCTTTAGCAAGCCGATCACCCTGTTCATGCAAATAAGGATATATGTGTTCTTTATTTTCTTTTAGATACTCCAAAGCACCAATACCTCCAGCCATAGTGAGAGGATTACCGCTAAATGTACCACCGGCAAATATTGCAGGAGTATCTTCAGCTCCAGAAAAACTATTCATAATTTTTTTTGGTCCTGCAACGACACCGATCGGCATTCCTCCACCTACAGCTTTACCATATGTAATCACATCGGGTTTTATACTGTAATATTCTTGACATCCTCCATACTCTATTCGGAAACCAGTTATGACTTCATCAAACATTAAAAGAACATCACACTCAGTACAGACATCTCTTAAACCTTCTAAAAATTCTTGACTATCTAGCCTTGGGTTTGAGCTCTGAACGGGCTCAATAACAACCATGGCCAGATCATTTTTATACTATCATTAGATTTTGGGAAACTTCATTTGGAATACCTGATCCAAGGGTAAGGCTTGTGGGTGTTGATCTTTCGCTCTTTGAGTCAGCTCGTAACAAAGCATAGTCATGTATCCCATGATAAGAACCGTCAAATAATGCAACCACTTTCTTGCCAGTAATGGCCCTGGCTGCACGAAAAGCAAACATAGTCGCTTCACTACCAGAGTTACAAAACATCACTTCATCCACAGAAGGTGAAGATTCTTTTATTAATTCAGCTAATTGAGCCTGTCCACTTCCAGGAATTCCGTAATGCCAACCTTTTTTGATTTGAGAAGAAAGCGCATCTTCAATTGGTTTAGGTTTGTTTCCAAGTACATTTGGACCAAATCCACCGGTTAAGTCTATATATTTATTTCCATCAAGATCAGTTAAATAGGGTCCTTCAGCTGAATCTATATAAATTGGATGAGGTAGATCGACCGTCTGAACAACCTCTTGTGCTAGAGCAGCTTGCCCTCTTTTAGCAAGCGATTCACATTTTGCGGTTCTACTTATTAACTTCGCTCTTACTGCATCAGATTTAGTTCCCAATTTTAGTTTTGCTTGGTTAGAAGATTTCATCCTACCTCTCCATATTAACTACTTTTGTTTTACCTTAAATTAAAAATACCAAATCATCAATTGATTGTATCTTCACGCAAAGGTGAACAATGTAAAAAAAGATATTATTTAAAATTTGATATGACTCTAGCAGATCCTTTTTCACAGTTGGGGCCCATTAAATGGACTCCGTCTATGCAAGGAAGAGACATAATCCTTTCAATTAAATCTATACAAATCTCTTCACCTGTCTCTTCAGGATTATCGCTGCATTCTAATTGATAAATAATCTCATCAGAAATATTTATCCCCCAGAGATTCTTCCTCATCCAATCTGCCTGTTTCGCGGACTTTAGTGGTCCCATTCCTATAAATAC
>LULJ01001090.1_pt1 | contig 20316 bp, 26 predicted proteins | sample 728171 | NCBI WGS metagenome assembly LULJ01 (sample SAMN03860292, study PRJNA289734) | marine metagenome | biome: seawater column; feature: ocean; material: water; isolation source: Red Sea water column Station 169 - depth 25m | place: Saudi Arabia: Red Sea | collected 2011-10-15 | depth 25 m
ATCAGATTCTTGTGCAGTAACTATTGTGCTAAAGGATAAAGATAAAACAAATATAATTGATAATAAGTTCTTCATTATGCCTCTCCCTTAACAACTGGCATTAACAACATATCTGTGGGTGCTAGCTTCTTAGCCATTCTTATACCATCCCTAATAGGTTTTCTATAGGTTGAAGAAAGCTCTTCCCACTCACCAGTTTCATTATTCCATCTGCCGCTCGTTCTTTCGTCTTTAGTTTGATAGAACATACCAATTCTTCCAATAACAAGAATATTCACAACAGTTCCGTCTTGAAGTTTATCTTCATAAGTATCAATTTTTCTGCCGTATTCTGCTTCAATGTTATATGCCTCCAGAACTTGCCTAACTTGCTCAGATGCTGTTACTTTTGGCTTTGCTAAAGATGACCGCACTAAATCAACTCTTCCTCTTCTTTCTTCTTGTCTAAAAGGAGTATCAATTTGAATAAAGTTTTCCAAGGTATCAAGCATTTTCTGTGCAAGTGGAGGTATCTGTCGCTGCATAACAACGACCTGAACCAATTGCTCATCAAGTTTATCCATAAGATCAAGCTGAGCTTGAATTTGAATCCTTTTTTGAGCATTATAAAGTTTCAGACCTTCAACTTGCTTAGAAACAACTTTATATTCGTTAACTATTTTGTCTGTTTGTCTTTCTGTCTGATCAATTTTATCTTGCGAAGATGCAGAAAGTGTTTGATTTTCTCTACCAACCTCTAGAACACTTTCCATGTTCACTTCAACATTCATTTCGTTTGCCGAAAGTAAAATACTGAAGCCGAAAATTATTGGTAAAGATATTTTCTTCAATAATATAAGCATTATGTACTCCCTAAAGTCTGATAATGTTAACAGTCTGCGCTAAATAAATAAAATTTTTTTATACTTTTTTATGAACAGAAAAAACTCATATTAACAAACTTTTGTATATTTATATTGTATATTTTTTCTTGTTATTGGTGAATCATTTAAAATTTTAAAAATAGCATTGGTGTTTCTTCTTTATATTTCTTATAAGCCTCATCATTGCCCCACTTAATATCGCCTCTAGCTTCAAGCATTCTTACACCACTTACATAAACTAAAAGAAAATAAGTAAATAAGGGTGAGATTAAGGTTATGAATACTATTGGCAAATATTCGCCAGTTCTTACAGCTGTCAATAAAGCTGGTAAGGAAATTATAGCTACACCGAACCATAAAAGAATTTCACCAAAATAATTAGGATGCCTTGATTTTGACCATAAACCAGAAGTTATGAATCTATCTTTATTTTCTGGTATTGACCTAAACTGTGATTTCTGTTGATCGGCAATAATTTCGATTACAAAGCCTAGCAAAAATATTACTATTCCAATTATTGAGATTACATTAATTATTATGCCTACGCCGGCAATTGCAGCAATTGCGCACATCGAACACATTGAAACCCATAGACCTTGGAGCGTCCAAGTCATAAAAAATTGTGATGCTGATGTTTTTATTGTTCTAAATCTTTTATCTTCCCCAGCTTTGTGAATTCTCATAAATAAGAAACTTCCTAATCTTGCCGCCCAAAATGAAATTAATAAAACAAGAATTAAATTCCCTACTGGTATTGATGAAAGCTTTGAACTCGATAGAACATATGTCGTCCAAATAACAGCTAAATAAGTTATGGTTCCGGTTAAGTCATAGAACTTTTCAGTCTGTAATAAATAAGCAGGAACATAAGCTATCCAATTGATAACAAACGCTAATAAAACAGCATGTTTTACTAGATCGTTTCCAGTTAATATTGCAATCCCAAATGCTATTACAAATGCAAATGCCGCTATAAGAATATTAATCATTGATTTCATTTTTAATTCCACCCACAGGTTCTATTTTTATTTTGTTCGTCAAGCCAATCTTTTAAAGGAGCATAATAATTTAATATTGATTTTCCACTCAATTGTCTTGTGCCGGTTAAATTTTCAAAAGCGTCTTGCCATGGAAGACTTTCTCCCATGGCCATTGTAGATATTATCTTATCACCTGCTTTTTTACTTCCGTATATTGAACACTCATGTAATAAACCATCAAACTCAATTTCATTACACAAAGCTTCATGAAACTGATACTGCATTATTCTAGCAAGATAATATCTAGTGTAAGGAGTATTTCCAGGAATATGATACTTTGCGCCAGGATCAAAATAGTCTTCGGATCTTTCAGTGCTCGTACTAATACCCTGGTAATATTCTCTTAGTCTCCACCATGATGAATTCAGGTTCGTTTCATCTATTTCTCCATTAAAGACTCCTGATCTCCATTTATCTAACATTAAGGCCCAAGGAACAACAACAACACCATCAAGAGCTTGCTTCATTAATAGTCCTATCGGATCTTCTTTAGCTACTGACGCTTCTTTTTCTGAAATAAAATCTATTTGTGTTAAATAATCTGGAGTTATGGATAAAGTTAACAGGTCGCCAAATGCTTCATGAAAACCATCATTAGCTCCACCCTGAAATAAAGTAGGTAAGTGATTATATGCTTGATAATAAAAAATATGTCCCAGCTCATGATGAATGGTTACAAAATCTTCCTCATTTTTTTGAATACACATTTTAATTCTCAAGTCATTATTAGCAGGATCTAAATTCCATGCAGATGCATGACAAACAACAGATCTATCTCTAGGTTTTACAAATAATGACCTTTCCCAGAAAGTATCTGGCAATGGCTCAAAACCAATGGATAAAAAGAAGTCTTCTGCATATTCGACCATCTCAATTTCATTCAATCCCTTTTCTTCAATTATCTTTGTAACATCAACTGAATTTTGTTGAGATTCTTCTGTATAAACTAAATCATAAATATTAGACCACGACTGTCCCCACATATTGCCTAATAAATGAACTGGTAGTGGTCCTGATTCTGGAACTACATCATCCCCATAATGTTCGTTTAATTTTGCTCTAACATGACAATGAAGGGCATCATATAAAGGTTTTACCTCTTCCCAAACTCTATCAGTTTCATTCAAAAAGTCATCAGCAGGCATGTCATACTTACTAAACCACAAATCGCTTAATCCTTGATAACCTAGATCTCTAGACCCCTGATTACCTATATCCACCATTCTCATATACATTGGTTTCATAGGTTTTCCTATCTCATGCCATCCATGCCATGCTTTAAGCAATTCTTCAGGATTTCTGGAATTATCAATGATTGATTCAAATGCTTCTAAATCGTAGCAACTTCCATCCTCATAACAATGTTCTCCACTTCCATACATTGCCTCTAAACTAGTTGTAATTGAAGAAAGTTCTGACGCAAGTTCTTTATTAAGAGGTGGTGGCATTACAAAAGAACTCTTTAAAATATTTAGCATTCTCCTATTCTCAGTGGATGTAGATAAGTCATCAAAAGCTGAAGCTTCTCTTGATCTTTCTAATGACTTCAACGTATATCTTGTTCCATAATCAGCAATAACCTTCTGAGAATCGTATGTAATGAAATTTGAACTTATCCATGAAGCTGAATAAATTATTGGGCCATCTTTTTTATTTTCTTCTTCAATATTATTTAAAAAATCTTCTAATTCTTTATTTCTATCTATTTGTTCGCTACCAGGAACACAAGAAGCTACAATAAGTACTATTAAATAAATGCTTAAATATTTTTTCATTTGTTATACCTCGATATTAAAATAACATAAAAATAAATTGAATATGAAAATTTCAACAAACCAATTTAAGAACGGTACAAAATTAATAATAGATAATGCACCCTGCTCGATAGTTAGTCATGAATTTCATAAGCCTGGAAAAGGTCAAGCTGTGATGAGAATAAAATATAAAAATCTACTAACAGGTAATACAAATGATAAAACTTTTAAATCTGGAGAAACTGTTGAAGCTGCAGATGTCATTCACAAAGAAATGGAATTTTTGTATCAAGATGGTGAATCTTGGCATTTTATGGATACTAGCACCTATGAGCAAATTGAAATAAATACTGCTCAAATTGGTGAAACAAAAAAATGGCTCATAGGCCAAGAAGTTTGTGAAATAGTCTTATGGAATGGAGATGCTATTGAGGTGAATGCTCCTGTTATAGTTGAACTAAAAATAACATCAGCAGAGCCAGGCGTAAAAGGAGATACTGTTTCAGGAGCAACTAAAAAAGCAATATTAGAAACTGGTGTAGAAATTCAGGTTCCGCTTTTTGTAAATGAGAATGAAACCATTAAAGTTGATACAAGAGATTTGAGTTATATTGGGAGATCAAAGTCTTGATTGTAAATATTGACAAAGAAATTAATTCATTCTTGCTGTCTTTGGCCGATCATACAAATAAAGAAGAGATTAATAAAATAATTGAAAAATACTCTATATCAATAACAGAATCCCTCAAGAATGGTCATATCACGACTAATGTTTGTATGGTGGCTGCCAGTAATTTAAAATTAAATCCAATTGATCTCGCCTCAAAATTAGTTGAAAAACTAAATCTATTGAATCTGTTTGAAACAGTTGAAACAGCAGGTCCAGGCTTTATTAATATAACTCTGCATAGAGAAGATTTCGTATCAATAATTAACTCCATTAATGATAATAAAGAGAAGTATGGTGAATCTAATATTGGCAATGGAAAAAAAATACAAATCGAGTTTGTCTCTGCAAACCCTACAGGACCTTTGCATGTTGGTCATGGTAGAGGTGCTGCTTATGGAGATGCCATTGGCAGAATTTTAAAAGCTACAGGTTACGATGTTCAAAAAGAATACTATATCAATGATGCTGGAAGACAAATTGATATCCTCACGGCAAGTGTAATCTTAAAAAGTATCTCTAAAGAGATTGGAGATTATTTCCCAGAAAATGCATATAAAGGTGAATACATAAATGAAATTAGTAAAAATTTTGAAGAAAAAGCAAAAGTAACTTATCAAAATCTTGACTCTGTTTTAAATGTTCAAAAATCTTTCTTGGATTCAAAAGTTGATGATGAAAAAGAAATTGATGCAGTAATATTAAGTCTTAAAAACTTAAATATTGATTTTTGGGATTCTGTAAAAAAACTTTCTGTAAATGAGATTGTTAACTCAATAGAGAATGATTTAAAAAAATTTAATGTTTCATTTAATAACTGGTTCAGAGAATCGTCCTTGGGAAATATTAATGAAAATTCATCAATTATTTCATCGTCAATAAATAAGCTCAAGAAAGATGGCCATGCATACGAAAAAGATAATGCAATTTGGTTAAATACTGAATCAAGCGGGGATGATAAACACAGAGTATTGGTTAGGGACGATGGAAGGCCTACATACTTTGCCTCAGATGTTGCATATCATAAAGATAAAATTGATAGAGGTTTTGATACGCTTATAAATGTTTGGGGAGCAGATCATCATGGTTATATAAAAAGAATTGAGGCTTCAATAGAAGCATTGGGTTCTGAAAAAGAAAAAATGATTGTTAAGTTAGTGCAATTTGCAAATCTCTATAAAAATGGCAAAAAGGTTAAAATGTCTACAAGGTCAGGAGATTTTTTCACACTAGAAAATTTGATTGATGAAATTGGATCAGATGCATCAAGATTTTATTATCTTTCAAAACAAGCAGATCAACATTTAGATTTTGATTTAGACCTTGCGCAATCAGACAAAAAAGAAAATATTTTTTATTACATCCAATACGCTCATGCCAGAATCTGTTCGCTATTAGATAAATACAATAAAAATGCGGATATTAAAAATCTAAATCTTTCTAGTATTGAAAAAAATTCCTACAATAAATGCGATGAATTAATTCACGAAATATCAAGGTACCCCGATGTGGTAACTAAAGCTTCAAACACATTACAACCACATTTAATTATTTTTTATTTGAGAGATTTATCCCAACTATTTCACAGTTATTACAATGATAATCATGTTTTATCTGAATCAAATGACAACATTGAGGCAATAATTTCTTGCTTGTCTTCGGTAGGAATTGTTATTTCAAATGGTTTAAATCTTTTGGGAATCACGCCAATCAAAAAAATGTAGTGACATGAAAGATTTTGCTGGTAAAAATAAGAAAAAAAAACAAAGAAAAAATAAATCAATTTTTACTTTAAATAGATCTTCTCAGAGAACAATCTCAACAAAAACGATTACCGCGGTGCTTATGATTAGTATTGTGATGCTTTCTATTGCACTTTTTTATTTAAAAACTGATGTTGAATCTATAAAAAGAGAGGACGTTTCTAATTCCATTGCAATAAACTTCACTACATCTTTACTTGAAAATCCTGTTTTGATTGAAGTTACTGAAGAAATAGATTCACTTGAATGTGAGTATTTTGTACAGATAGGAGCTTATGGTAATAAAAAATATGCAATTGAAGCGGAAAACATGCTTTCAAATCAAATACCCAATATCTCTATAACTGAAGTTTACAGTAGCCTACAACCAGGTAAGCTTTTAAATAGTGTTATATCGGGACCTTATAAAAATAAATCTGCGGCTAACAATGCTAAAGAAAAGATTACAATTGAAGGCTTTGAACCAACTTTAAGAACAAGATGCGAACAGAAATAAATACAAATATCGATGTTATAAACAATCGTATAAATAGTGCTTGTGCTGCGAGTAATAGAAATATCCATGACATAACTTTAGTTGCCGTTTCAAAAAGAAAAAATAATGAGTTGATTGAGTTTGCCTTAGATTGTGGAGTTAAAAATTTTGGTGAAAATTATGCTCAAGAAATGAAAGAAAAATCTGAAACAATCAATTCTGACAAAATAGTTTGGCATTTCATAGGACCTATCCAAACTAACAAAATTAAAATTATTGCTCAACATGCTCATTGGGTGCATACACTTGATAGAGAAAAGGTTATCAAAAAACTTAATTCTGAATGTGAGAGTATTGACAAGATTATGAATGCATTTATTCGAGTTTAGTAAAAGAATTAAGTTTGAAACTCCAGTCTATAAATAATGATGCAAATGCTATTTCACTTGGCACCACATCAGATTTTGAAGAAGCAATCGCGCATGGTTCGACAATGTTAAGAATTGGTGAGTCTATTTTCGGAAAAAGACTATGAAGAATTTAGCTTTTTTTGGTGGTGGAAATATTGCCCAGTCAATTATAAAAGGACTAATAAACTCGGGTTATAGTCCAAAAAATATCTTCTTCGTCGATAGAAATGATAATAATCAAAAGGTTTTAAAAAAACTTGGCATCAAAAAGCTTGCTGATGCAGAAAATAAAATTGATCTTTATATTTTGGCAGTAAAACCAAAAGATGCGACTTCTGCATTTCAAACAATTCTAAATGAAGATACAAAACCAAAAATTGTGAGCCTTGTAGCAGGTTTAAAAACTAAAAGATATAGAAGCTTTGGAAAAAATATTAAAATTATGAGAGCGATGCCAAATACATCATCTAAATTTGGCTTAGGTATTACCGCAATATATAACTCTTCATTCAAACAAACAGATTTATCTAGAGTAATAAAATTATTTGAAAAGGTTGGAATAGTAATTTCTCTTAAGGAAGAAAAGAAAATTGACACATTTACTGGAATGATAGGAAGTGGTCCGGCATATTTTTTCTATTTATTAAAATCTTATGAAAAAAAACTTCTTGAGCTTTGTGATGGAAATAAACAAAAGGTAAATGAAATTATTGTAAATTTAATGAAAGGTGTTGGAGCATCTGTAGAAAATGATAAAGATTTAGATAAACTAATCTCTGCAGTTGCTTCAAAGAAAGGAACTACTGAAGCAGGTTTAAAATCTTTTAAAGAAAATAAGTTAAATAAGGTTTTCGAGAAAGGTCTAAAAGCTGCAATAAAAAGATCTGGAGAAATATCAAATGAGTACTAGTCTTGGAATTATTACTTTATTGCTGGGCATATTAAATTATTTTTTTATATTTCTCTTTTTATTTAGTTTTTTAAAAATTGATTACTACAATCCAATCGTTTCTTTCTGCATAAAAATATACAAACCAATTTCTAGAATTCTCTTTCTTTTCCCTAATCAAACAATAAATATTTTCTTGTTGGCAATAATTTTAAAACTTGCTGGTATGTATATATATGTTGGTGACCAACATGAAATTCTTAATCTGATCGGAATGGCAATCGTACTAACATTGCTCACTGGCATTAGAATTATCTTTTATGCAGTTATTGGTGGGGTTATTTTAAGTTGGGTGTCTCCCCAAAACTCTAACCCTGCTCTTCAATTAGTTGAAGAAATATCAGATAAAACATTATCACCGATACGAAAATACATTCCTTCAGCAGGAGGATTAGATTTCTCACCGATATTTATATTGATATTAGTAAATTTACTTGAAAGTTTTTTATCTGATATTTATTGGGCTATTCAATGAAAAAAAACAGTCAGTTAATTTCATTTCCAGATGGTATTACGCTTGAATCTGGCTATATTCTAAATTCTTTTGATTTAATGATAGAGTCCTATGGGGAGCTTAACGAATCAAAATCTAATGCTATCCTTGTGTGTCATGCATTTTCTGGCAATCATCATGTTGCTGGTGAAGATAAAGAGTTAGGTAAAGGATGGTGGGACCAAATAGTTGGGCCCGATAAAGCCTTAGATACAAATAAATACTATGTTGTATGTTGTAATAATTTAGGTGGCTGTGCAGGGTCATCTGGACCCAACACAATTAACCCTGAAACAAATAAAATTTATGGTAGTGCTTTTCCTCAAGTAAGTGTTGAGGATTGGGTCAAATCACAGAAAATGTTAATGGACAAATTAAATATTCCATATTGGGAGATGGTTGCTGGCGGGAGCCTTGGTGGAATGCAAGCTCTTCAATGGACAATTGCCTATCCAGATAAAGTGAAAAGGTCTGGTATTTTTGCAGCAGCACCAAAATCAAGCACACAAAATATAGCAATGAATGAAGTTGCCCGCGAATCTATTAGAAAGGATAAAAATTTTTATGATGGCAATTATCATGATCATAAAGTAATTCCAAAAGATGGTCTAAAAACTGCTCGTATGCTTGGGCATATTACTTATTTGTCTGAGGAGCATATGGACAATAGATTTGGCAGGAGGTTCCAGGACTCAGAATCAAAAATGAATAAAGGTATCGACTTTGAAATAGAGAACTATCTGCAATATAAGGGAGATCAGTTTTCCGAATCGTTTGATGCAAATTCATATATCCTTATGACAAAAGCAATGGATAACTACGATGCTGGAAAATCTAAAGGCCTTATTGAAAGTCTTAAAAACATAAAAGCAAAACTACTTATTGTTGGTTTCTATTCTGATTGGCTATATCCACCAGAACGTGGCAAGGAGATTCAACTAGCTGCAATGCAAAATAATATTAACTCTTCCTACGTCATCCTTGCAGGAGACCATGGACATGATAGCTTTCTATTTCATACAGACATGTACTCAAAAATTATCAGAAAATTTATTACATCATAATGGCTTTAGAACTATCAAATATTATTAAAGATTGGGTTCCAAACAAAAGCAAAGTTATAGACTTTGGTTGTGGTGAGGGGTCTTTATTAAAAGAATTAATGATAGAAAAAAATGTATTTGGCTACGGAGTTGAAATTAACGATATAAAAATTCAAGAATGCATAGCTAAAGGAGTGCCTGTTATTAAACAAGATATTGACAAGGGAATTAATGAATTTGAATCTGCAAATTTTGATCTATCTATAATGGCAAGATCGATTCAATGTTTAAAAAATCCTAATCTTGCTCTCAATAGAATGTTAAGTTTGTCTAAAAGATGTGTTGTAACTCTTCCAAATCTTGGCTATTGGAAATGTAGACTAGATATTATGAATGGCAGAATGCCTGTAACACCAGAGCTGCCATCGAGTTGGTATGAAACAGAAAATATTCACCTTTGTACTATAAAAGATTTTGAAACACTTTGTGCTGATGAAAAAATTAATATCATTGATAAAGTTTTTCTTAACAGAAGCGGCAAAAGAGGAAAATTTACTTCACTAATCCCAAACCTTCTTGCGGTTGAAGGAGTGTACTTGCTTGAAAAATAATAAAGAAATTCTGATAGCTTCATCTAACGAGGGCAAGATAAAAGAATTTAAAAATCTTTTTAAAAAATACAAAATATTCTCGCTTACAGATTTGAAAATAAATGATGCTGTAGAAGATTTATTCAGCACGCTATGCTGGAGAAAATTCAACCGATAAACAAAATAGAGAAAAAATTATTGAAAAATTAAATCAAAAAAATATATTAGAACTCAATGCATATTATGTATGTGTTTTGGTAGGTCTTAGAAGTTATAGTGATCCAATGCCAATAATTACTCATGGAGAAATTCATGGAAAAGTTAGCATCAAAAGCTCTGGAGATGGCGGTTTTGGTTATGATAAGATTTTTTATCCAAAAGGATACTCACATTCTATGGCTTCGATGAAGCAAGAAATTAAAAATAACGTAAGCCACAGAGCAATTGCTACCGAAAAGTTTATGGATATTTTTAATTCAACTATGGTTTAGTCTTTATATAATCAAATCTATAAATTTTTCTTCCTTCTTTTATGCCCCTATCTTCAAATTTTGTTGATGCTCTAGACTCCCTTGAAGAGTTTCTTTTTTTAAGAGAAGGATGATTTAAATTAGCTTTAATTTCATCAGCATAATGTTGCCAGTCAGTTGAAATATATAGACGCCCATTCCATTTAAGAAACTTAAGTAACATCTCAATAAATTCTGGTTGTAATAATCTTCTTTTGTGATGACGATCTTTAGGCCATGGATCAGGACATAATATTACTACCTCGTCAAAAATACTTTCACCCGCTTGATCTAGTAAAATTCTTGCGTCGTCAGGAAAAATTCTGATGTTGCTCAATTTTTTTTCTTCAATTGCTCCTATTAAAGTTCCAATGCCGGATAAATAAACCTCTGAGCCTATGAAAAGAGTACTTGGATTCTCCATAGCCTTTCTTTGTAAATATTCTGAGTTTCCAAATCCTATTTCAAGTGTACAGCATTCATATGCTCTAGAAAGACTAATTATCTCGCTTAAATTTTTGATGGAATAATTATCTAATTTACGAAGTGAATGCTCTTGCTTTTTTGTTATTCGGCCCCTTCTTTTTACAAAAGAAGGAAGAAACTTTAAACGCATGTAAAAGGTGAAAGATTATGCGAAATCTACCATCAATGATTTTAATTTCTTAAGGGCAGCATTTTCTATTTGTCTTATTCTTTCAGCAGAAACATCATATTCATCCGCCAAATCATGAAGAGTAGCTTTATCATCTGATAGATATCTTCTTTGAAGAATATCTTTGCTTCTATCGTCAAGTGACTTTAGTGCAGCAAATAATTCTTGTTTATTAACTTGATCTGCTTGATCAGATGCGACAATAACTTCTGGGTCGTATCTTTTATCCTCTAAGTATTGTGATGGAGACATAATTTCGTCATCGTTTCCAGTCGCTACTGGTGTATCAAACGATGAATCATTTGAGGATAAACGGTTCTCCATATGCAAAACATCTTTTACGTCAACATTTAGATCTTTGGCAATTTTTTCAGCCTCTTCTTTTGTCAACCAATCAAGAGATTTCTTTTTACTTCTAAGATTAAAAAAAAGCTTTCTTTGAGCTTTGGTTGTAGCAATTTTAACCTGTCTCCAGTTTCTAAGAATGTATTCGTGGATTTCTGCCTTTATCCAGTGAACTGCGAAGGATACCAATTTAACTCCTCTATGTGGATCATATTTATTAACCGCTTTCATTAATCCTACATTTCCTTCTTGAACTATGTCACCAAGAGGAAGGCCGTAACCTTGATATGAACGTGCTATGTGAACAACAAATCTTAAATGATGAATCACGAGCTGTCGCAAGTTCTTTCTCCTCTTCCTTAGATAGAATAGGGATTGAGTGAACAGATGAAAGATAGGATTCAATATCTTTACCTGGACTATTTAATTGTGAGGGTTGTAACTGTGTGCCCATGTTATAAATAATGTTTATAATTAATTATATCAATTAATTATGTGTAATAGGAAATTATACCAATTTTTTAAAAAAATCTCTTAAAAGGTCTAAAAATTCATTTTCCAAAGCCTTATTTCTAAATGCCATGAAATATGGATTAAGAATAGTAGATTTTTTAGCATAGTCTAACTCTCTTTCTTCTTTAATGTTTATAACACTTCCTCCACAACTATTTAACACTGCATGTGCAGCAGCAATATCCCACTCTGAAGTTGGACCAAATCTTGAATAAATATCGGCTTCATTGTCAGCAAGGCTGCATAACTTTAAAGAACTCCCCTTTTCAACAATTTGATATTGCACTTCATTCATATCTAAAAATTCTAGAAATTTTTCATCATTTTCATTTTTATGACTTTTGCTCATAACAATCCTAATATTTTGTGGAGCTGGATCGACTATGGGTTGTTTACTAAAGATAGAGCCATGCCAGATCTTTCCACTAACTGGAGCAGCAACAATGCCAAAGATAGTGCTTCTATCATTAATCAAAGCTATGTTTACAGTAAACTCGCCTGTTTTATTGATGAATTCTTTTGTTCCATCAAGAGGATCAACAAGCCAATATGTCTTACTTAAGCTTTGCAATGATTCTACTTCAAAGGTTTCCTCTGAAATTATCGGGATATCAGGAGTTAAAAGGTTTAGTCTGTTGAGTATGATTTCATTTGCATTTTTATCTGCAAGTGTTAAGGGAGATCCATCTTGTTTATTAATCTCGCCAAAATCACTACTCTCATAAACCTCTAGTATCGCATTCGATGCATCTTTAACACACTCTTTTAATCCTTCAAGATGTGTGTCAATAAAAGCTTTATCAATCATTATTTTAAAAACACGATGAGCTTGCTAAATTTTGATAATCTAAGACCTCTAAAATCTTATAAAAAATGTCAGTATTATCCATGATGCCGTTAAAATTTTGACTACCTGGGCCATAAGCATAAACACCTACAGGCACACCTGTATGACTGCCGGTTCCCCACTGAACTTCAAAAGAGTCACCTTTTTGCTTCATAAGTTGAAGTCCGCCCGTTTCATGGTCAGCTGTAATTAGTAAAAGTGTGTCCTTATTATTTGAAACAAAATTAATTAAATCTTTAATTGTTAGATCAAAGTCTTTAAATTCCCTGAGCATATAATCTATATCATTACTATGACCTGCCCAATCTATCTGACTACCTTCGGTCATTAAGAAAAATCCATTGCACTTATCATTTAAGTAATCTAAAGCATAATTGGTCATCTCTCTTTGAGTTGGCATATCTGGACCTCTCTCCATTCCATCTTCATCAAACAAACCAACTATTTGTTTTAAACTATCATAATTTTTTTCTAAAGCTGCTTTCTGAGTCATAAGATAGTGAGTTTTGCTTGCTTGCTCTAAATTAAAAAATTCTTGTCCTCCTCCTAACGCAATGTCTACCGAAGAATTAAGCAACTGTTTAGCGATTTCTTTTTCTTTGTATCTTGAATCAATATGAGCATAAAATGCAGCAGGTGTAGCATGTGTAACCGAAGATGTAGCGACTATTCCTTTTAAGTATCCTTTTTTATCTAGCATCTCGAAAATAGTTGTGAGATTTTTTTTATCCTTATCTACTGATAAATATCTGTTTTTAGTCTTATTTCCTGTCGCCCAAGCAGTTGCAGCTGCGGCTGAATCTGTAATAAGGTTTTCATAAGCATGAGTTGTAGAGGTGCCATTAATAGGTAGTTGATCTATATAAAGTTTGTGATTTGGGCCCCCAATGGCTAACCTTGAGACGGTTATATGATTTAATCCAGCGCCATCTGCAATTGCTAAGATTATGTTTTTTGGTTTTTTTGTATCTGAAAAGTTTTGTATTTCTAATAAGTCAGAATCTTTGTTACCCATCTTCACAACCTCAGTCTTTTGACTGCTACAGCCAATTAAAATTATTACTATTAACTGTCTCATTGTCTTAAGGGCGAAGTGAATTTATTCTTATAGCTTTTGCTGCTTCTTCAGATTCGGGAGTTTCATTATCATAAATTGAGTACTCCCACCTTCCGTACATAGGATTGGTTATTACAAACCATTTTTTTCCCCACATATCTGAGTATTTAGAAGCTATTTTTTTTCTTTCAACATGGTGGACATATGCTTCATCTGCTGAAATAAAGTCGGTCAATTGATCTCCAACCATAAGCAATATTCGATAATCTTTTGCTATTAATTCTCGTCTTGAAGTTTTATCACTAGTCCATCCATTTTCTTCTTTCATCAATAAAACATCTATATCATCATCAAAGGGCAATCCGAGTTCAATCAAATTTTTTTTTGTTGCTTTTTCAAGAATATGTATCCTGTTAGTAACATAAAAAATTTTAACTCCTTTTTTATCTACATATTTTAAAAAATCTGACACGCCTGCTACGGCGGTTGCTTGTCCTTCATTAGCCCATTCAACCCAGCCATTTGGATATGACAAACCTTTGATTATTGTCCTTGCTTGGAATGGCGAATTATCAAAAACTGTTTCATCTATATCTAATATAATTGCTGGTTTTTTATTTTGATAATTATCCTTTTGTTCAAGGGCAGCAGTCCAAGAATCATCTGCTAAAGCTTTGTCTAGGTGAACTTTAGCGTTATTGTAAGTTTGTATATTATTAGCAGAAAATTCAGCTGAAGTTTGGGCATATAATACTGATAGCATTGATTGCTCTTGAAACGTTTTGTCATCTTCAGATGAAAATATGTTGTTATTAAAAAAAATAACTATAATTAAAAAAATTTGTCTTAGTGATTTCATTGTGTAAGAGCATTATAATGCTTAATGATTGCAAAAAACTTATAAATAAAATATTTATGGAAAATAAGATAATAGAAAATCTAGAACAGCTAAAGAAAATGTTAGTTCTTCTCAGTGAAGAAAGAAAAGTGGTTTTATCGCATCACAAAACTTTTGAGCATGTTGAAAAAATGAGAGCTATCGTAAATGAATCAATTGAAATGGCTAATAAACAATGAGTAGTACAAAATATAAAAGTTTCAAGGTTGATATCTCAGATCACGTAGCAAATCTAGTTTTATCGAGACCAGATGAGTTGAATACAATGTCCAGAGATTTTTGGGTTGAGCTTGGTGATGTTCTAGAAGAAATAAATAAAAATTCAGAGGTGCGAGTTGTAGTGATGTCATCGACGGGTAAACATTTTTGTGCAGGTATGGATCTAAGTGCTTTCTCAAACGGTGTTGATAACATTCCAGATGAAAAAAAACCTGACCATGCACGAATAGGTGAAGCTGTTTACAGAGTAGCAAAAGAATTACAAGGATATATCACTAGCTTAGAAAAAATTAGAGTGCCAGTGATTGCAGCAATTCATGGAGGATGTATCGGCGGTGCTGTTGATCTTGTCACAGCATGTGATATTAGACTTGCCTCTAAGGATGCATTTTTCTGTATACAAGAAATTAATATAGGTATGGCTGCTGATGTTGGAACTCTGCAAAGACTTCCAAAAATTATTCCAGATTCAAAAATGCGTGAAATGGCCTATACCGGCAGAAGAATGTATGCAGACGAAGCAAAAGAAACTGGTTTGGTTAGTGATACTTATGAATCTCAAGAAGAAATGCTTGCAGCTGCTAATGAGCTTGCTAAAGTCATTGCCTCAAAATCACCTGTTGCAATTTATGGATTAAAAGCAGTGATGAACTATTCTAGAGACCATAGTGTTAGCGAAGGTCTTGAATATAATGCTTTATGGAGCGGTGCAATGTTAAGCCAAAAAGATATGACTGAGGCTATAACAGCTAATATGGAAAAAAGAGATGCATCGTTTAACGATCTTGTTGAAGTAAAAAAGTTTAACGAATCAGACTCTTAAGCTTTTCTCAAGAAAACAGGCGTAGTAGCTGTTGACTCAGCTTTAGAATACTTATAGCCATCAACGTTAAAACCAGAAAGCTTTTCAAAATCAGTAATCTTGTTTTCTATTATCCATCTCGCCATCATTCCTCTGGCTTTTTTAGCATAGAAACTAATAATTTTGAATTTGCCATTTTTATAATCTTTAAAAGTTGGAGTAACAACGTTCACATCCTCAGGCAACTTTCCTAATACAGTAAAATATTCTTTTGAAGCGAGATTGATTAAAAGATCAGATTTTTGATTTTTTAATTCCTGTAAAACATTATCTTGCACTTTGTTACCCCAGAACTCATATAAGTTTTTACCTTCGGATGTCTCAAGCTTTGTTCCCATTTCAAGTCTATAAGGTTTCATCACATCTAATGGTCTTAATATGCCATATAAACCAGACAAGATTCTGATATGTTTTTGAGCAAACTTCATCTCTGCTTTACTTAAGTCTTCAGCCTGTAATCCTTGATACACATCTCCTTTAAAAACTAACATCGATGGCTTTGAATCTTTAGAAACTGTTTTTGCAGCAGACCAAGATTGGTATCTGTCATAGTTTAACAAAGCTAATTTGTCACTGAGCCCCATTAAAGATGCAATATCTTTTGGTTCTTTTTCTTTAAGCTCACCAATTAATTTTGAAGAATTATTTAAATAGGAAAATTCATATCGTTGATGATTCCTGTTATGACATTATTGATGATAGTGATAATAGTTGCTCGATATTCCTTTGGAATTGGTCTTACTGGACTTCAAGAGTTTGTAATGTATATACATGCTCTAGTCTTTCTTGGTTGCGCTGGATATGTTCACTATAAAAATGAACATGTTAGAGTTGATATTTTCTATAGAGATTCATCAAATAATTACAAAAGTAATATCAATTTTTATCTGAGTTTATTATTTTTATTGCCGGTATGTTTTGTGGTGGGATTTCATTCTATTGATTTAATCGAAATGTCATGGAAAATAAAAGAAGCCTCTACCGAGGCAGGAGGACTTAAATATGTTTACCTTCAGAAAACGCTAGTTATTCTCTTTCCAATTACTTTGACTCTTACTTTTATATATCAAATTTTGAGCAAAAAATGGAACTAATTCCTCTATTGCTGCTTATCATAATATGTACAGCTCTTTTGGCAGGATATCCTGTGGCTTTAACTTTAGGTGGTATATCAATTTTGTTTGCATTGATTTGCATTCCTTTTGGAATATTTGATCCAACCATTTTTGGAAGTATACCTATTAGAATTTTCGGTATTATGAATTCTTGAAAAATCAGGCATTGCTGCAAGTATGTTGAAAAACATGGCATTAGCTTTTAGAAGTGTTAAGGGCGGTCTGTCTATTTCAATTATTGTAGTTGGTGCCTTGCTTGCTGCAAGCACAGGAATTGTTGGAGCGACAGTAGTGACTATGGGATTAATGTCTCTCCCCATTCTTATTAATCAAGGATACGATAAAAGCTTCTCTGCGGGATTGGTTGCATCAACTGGAACGCTTGGACAAATTATTCCACCATCCATTGCATTAGTTTTGCTTGGAGATGTTATGTCCAATGCTTATCAAAGAGCCCAGAATGATATGGGGATTTTTTCACAACAAACGGTTACTGTTGGTGATTTATTTGTTGGAGCGATAGTACCTGGTATATTAATTTGCCTTGGTTATCTAATTTATACTATTTATAAAAACCAAAAAAATCCAAGCATTACCGATCACGCTGAAAATTCAAATATTAATATATTAGATTTATTTAAAACTTTAGCACTTCCGTTCTTATTGATTTTTTTAGTGTTAGGCTCAATCTTTGCTGGAATAGCAACGCCTACCGAAGCAGCAGCAATTGGAGCATTTGGCGCATTAATTATTGCATTACTAAATGGAAAAATGAGTTTTGCATTTATCAAAGAGTCTTCTGAGAAGACAGCAATAGTATCAACAATGATATTTACAATTCTTATTGGTGCCTCAATCTTTTCATTAATCTTTAGGGGAGTTGGAGGAGATGAATTGATAAACCTTATTTTCGGCTCTATTCCTGGTGGTTCATATACAGCTCTTATTTTTGTACTAGTGGTTATATTTTTGTTAGGTTTTATCCTCGACTTTATCGAAATATGTTATGTGATTGTTCCATTAGTGGCTCCACCGCTTTTGATGATGGGATTTGATCCGGTATGGTTGGCAATTTTATTTGCAATTAATCTACAGACTTCTTTTTTAACACCTCCTTTTGGATTTTCTTTATTTTATTTAAGGGGCGTTGCTGACCAAAGCATTCAAACAGCTGAAATATATAGAGGGGTTATTCCTTTTATTTTAATTCAATTATTCGTGCTAATAATGGTAATGCTTTTTCCTATTTTTATTTTATAAGATAAGAGAAAAACTTTACCAATCCTTAGGATCAGCACCCGTAAATGTCTTATTTTGATTGTCGTGGTAAAGTGGATTCAGTCCCCATTTATTCTCATCTTCAGTTGGGGGCAAAATTAGCCATACCAGAATCAGTATATATAGAGCTAAAGTGATTATTGTAAAAATAATTGAGAATGATAACAAAACTGGATTACCATCATCAGAAATAAAGAATACCCAAAGAAAAATTGTTGGAATGATGCTGAAATAAGCTAACTGCCACCATCCTGAATGTCCATTATCTTGAAGTCGTCTTGAAGTGAGAGATATCCAGCCAATAAAAGTTACTAGAGAAAAAATATTTGAAAAAAATCCATTATTTGATAAAAATTCGTTCTCAGTAATTGATAGAAGTTCGTTATCAGTAAAACCAAAAATCATGCCCACTATTACACCATCAACAACGAAGAGAATAGTGCTAACGATAAAAAATGCCAAATATGCCCACCAAAACTCTCCTCGGCTAGCACGACCAGAAAAATCAAAGTAATTTACGAAAAATAACTTTGCAGCTTTCATCATATCCATTTGTTGAATAACTTTTGTCATAATTAATTATTACCAGTCCTTTGGATTATTTCCTAAAGAATAATTGCTAGTGCTATGTTCATTTTTTTTGCCCCACTGATTATCTTCATCGATTGATGGTTTAGCAAGAAAAACTATAAAAGTTATGGACACTATGACAGATATAAAAATAGCAAATGGAGTAGAAGAAATTTCAGCTAAGCTCAATCCTATTGACAGACTTAAAATTGAATATGGTATTAACTGATACCAACCTGAAAATCCAACATCTTGTAATCTTCGAGATGTTAGCGAAATAAGTCCAATAAAGGTTACAAGCTGTATGAAAATACCCACCAATGGAACAAAACCTATTATTGTTAATGCAAGATAAACCCACCAAAACTCTGCTCTACTAGCCCTACCTGAAAAATTGAAATAATTAACAAAAAATAGCTTTGTTGCCATTACCATATCTATATTTTGCTTTTCATTTGTCATGATTAAATTTTGTCTATCTAATAATGTGCTTAAAAATCTATTTTAGACTCAAAACATATAAAAAGTTCAAAAAAGATTATTTTAAAATCTAATCATTAAATAATATTTATTACCATCCATACATATGTTGTTCCCAATTACCTCCATCCCAATCGTCGTTTAGCGGTCCATCATTCCACTCATGATTTGATCTTGAGTTTATTTCCAACGATGATGTCATAGCAGTAACTGCTCGTCCATCAAATGATATTAATTCTGCATCATGTCTCCCTAATATAAGGAAATCATTTGTAATTTTCTTCCAAACATATAATGAAATGGTTTTTGAATCTGGATTTCCTTTATTCCACAATCCAGAATATTTCTTACCATTAGGCTGCCAAAAAATGCCTTTACCATGAGCTTTACCGTCAAGATGTTCTCCTTCATATACAGCTCCGCTTGGCCAAGTGTATTTACCAACTCCATTTTCTATATCATTATCCCAAGAACCAATATAACTAGCTCCATTAGACCAATAACAACTCCCAAAACCAATTTTTTTAAAATTTTGCCATTCACCTATATATTTAAAATGATTTGAAAAATAAGATCCTCGTCCAAAAAACATGTTATCTTTCCACTCACCGGTATACCTTTCACCACTTTTTAGAATTAAAGTGCCGTAACCATGTTTTTTGTGATTTTTAAGCTCTCCTGTATAACTGTGTTCTTTTCTCGGCATATCAGTTGTGTAAAATGTCTTTGTCATAAGTCCTCCAGAATTGTATCTTTCTTGGTTTTAAGTTCGGGGTAAGTCAAAACGTCTTTAATCTTTTCATATTCATTTGATTTATTTTTGTACGAATTAGTTATCTCTAATTTGCTTTTCGCTTCTTTTAATGAAGCAATCCATTTGAAAGACAACAAAGTCCATACAATTAATACAACAACTATTCC
>LULJ01002387.1_pt1 | contig 20087 bp, 22 predicted proteins | sample 728171 | NCBI WGS metagenome assembly LULJ01 (sample SAMN03860292, study PRJNA289734) | marine metagenome | biome: seawater column; feature: ocean; material: water; isolation source: Red Sea water column Station 169 - depth 25m | place: Saudi Arabia: Red Sea | collected 2011-10-15 | depth 25 m
TTTTAGTGCATACATTATTAAAATTTAAAATACATCTTATTTAAGTATTTATTTTTATATAAAATATTTTTGACACTAAAATCAGATGCGTCAAATAATGGTAATTTAGGTGATGCTCTAGACGGATTAATTGAATAAAGAATACAAAGTAATAATCTATCATTATTTCTGGGTGGTAAACCTTTATGCAATCCAAATGTATTAGCCATAAACATTGTATATTTTGGACCTTTAATAGAAATTATATTTTTTTCATTAAACTCATTCATTACATCTTTGTCTTGGTATCTCCCAATTTTGTTAAAAACATCTTTTTTGTGAGAACCTTTTACGTAAACATGAGGTCCAGAAAGTTCATCTACTTCACTTAAGTAAACAAATAATTTAAAAAAGTTTATAGAATTATAATCTCTATGAAAATTTTGAGGACCTAATGCATTATCATCGTGTTTAAACGACCACCAAGACCAAATATTATCAAATATTACTTTTGCGCCAAAATAATTATTTAAAATTGATACTATTAATTCATTATTTATGAGTTTTAATATTTCTTCATTTTTTATAAGTCTCTCAGTTGGTATATATCCCATTTTAAAACTATTATTTTCATTTTTATCATAAAATTTGTTATCTTCATAAGCAGAATATAATTTATTTTCACTTTCTAAAGATTTATAAATTTTTTCAAAATCGATATCAAAATTATCTTTGTTAAAAAAAGTAATACCATCATTTTTGAGATTATCGCAATGATTGATTATATTTGAATTGTTTTCAATATTTACTTTTTTTGAAAAAAAAATTTCTATTTTTTGCAAAAATATTCTGTTTGAGGGTTTAGAGAATAATCTTTGGAAAGAATTGTAAAAATTTCTCCAAATTTTTTTTTTTGCAAAAATTATTAATTCAAAAAAATTATATCTTCGTTGTAATATGACTTCTAAATGCTCTTGTGGAGATAGTATTTTTTTCATTAAAAATTTTGATATAACATTCATAATTGAGACTTATTAAGATAGTTTTATTAATAAAATTATCTTAATTTATCAATAAGAATAATAAGAAAATATGATAATAAACTAATAATTTATATAAATAATAACCAAACAGATGAGAAAACTAAAAAATATTATAGACTTTATTTCTTTGGCATTAAGAACCAAGCTCATAGAATTAATTAATAAAAAAAGTAGATTGGAGAACAATAAGATTTTATCAAATAACGAAAAAAATATATATGGTTTCTTAGATTTAAGTAATTTTAGATCAACGTATGATATAATTGGTTTTTTGATTTATTGTAAAATTAAATCTTATAATAAAAATTTTACACTAATAATAATTAAAAATAAAAATAAAGACATAACTATTAATCCTTCGAAAGAAAATAATTTTATTGGGGACAAAAGTGTTGATTTAAGAACAGACAACATTGTTAAACCATGCTTAGAATTAGTTGAAGATTTTGATTTCAAATTAATAATTGCAGAGAGAAATGAGATTAATAAGTATTTGTCTCTTGACTCTGAGCAAAAAATACCAAGTTCTTCTAGTTTAGATAAAATAATTGATTGGGATAGTTATTATATTTATATAAACGATTACTTTAAAAAAAATAAAACCATACCCTCGCTTAAGTCTCCTGAATACGCATATAAATTAGTGGATTTGTATAAAAAGAAAAATAATATAAATAAAAAAATAGTTACAATAACTTTAAGAGATACCTCTTATTCACCACTTAGAAATTCGAATGTAGAAAACTGGAAAAAAGTATATAAATATTTAGAAGACAATAATTACTATCCTATAATACTTGATGATAATGAAAATTTTCTTGCTCAAAGTTCTAAAAATAATTTGAGTGAATTTAATCAATATTATTTTGCAAATGTAGACCCAAGAATTAGATTAGCACTATATGAAAAGTCTTATTTTAATCTGTCTGTAAATCATGGACCAAGTCAGCTTTTAATATATTCAAAATATTGTAATTTTTTAATTTTTAAACATTATGTAAATGATGAAACGTCTCCAGCCTCACTAGAGAGAATTGAAAAAATTACAGGTTTAAAAAAAAATGAACAATATCCTTTTTTTAAAAATAAACAAAAACTTGTATGGAACATAAATGATGACTATGAATTAATAATTGATGAATTTAAAAAAATAATTAATACTTAAAATTATCGAACCACTGAAACGCTTTTTGTCAAATCTTTTGCAGTCAACCTATCTTTTACATGGTCGCTATCATTAACAAACATACCTATAAACCATCTTGCTTTTTTTGACTTCCAATTAAGTTTTTTATTTGGATCAACTTTATCAACTCCATGAACAATTGATCCATAAAACATTACAGAGTCTCCGATTTTGAGTTTATTTTCAAGATTTACTTTCTGTCTATTTCTTCCTCTGAAGTAAAAACCACCTGAATTAAAATCTTCACCTTTTTTGCTCATTATCAAACCTGAGACAATTCTTTGATTTTTTCTAGGATCAACGTGATCTCTTAATTCACCGCCCCCCAAAGGGTATTTTATAATTTGTAGCCTATCTACCTGTGACATACTTGGAATATTATTTTCAAATGCTTTTTTGGAATTTCCAGCAATAAACTTTACATATCGCCAGTGTCTATATACTTCATCTTTAAACTTTTTTTCTAAAGGAGTTTTAATATTCCAATTATAAAAAAAGTAAGAATGTTTTATTGCGTATACGCTATATTTTTTTGTAATTTTTTTATCTATAAATCGATGAAAATTAGGAGTGCCATCGTACATCTTGTGAAATGACGGTTTCTTTTTATCGTATTTTGATGAAAGTTTTATTATAGTGTCTTTTAGAGAAGAATTAGATGCATTTCTTAAAATAAAAGCATATTTTTTGATGTACATATCTCTAATCAATTGTTTTACTTTATGCTCTTTTTTATTATCTAAAATATCTTTCAAGGCTTTAAATTCGATTTCTTTAATTTTTGTAACATATGTTGGAACGGGGTACTTTGACTCAAGACTATTCCAGTATTTTTTAATTGTTGTAAGTATTTTTTTTTTCATGCTCTTAAATTAAAACTTAAATTTTCATTTTCAAAACTTTCAATATTTTTTTTAACCCAATTTACTGTTTCCTCTATTCCTTCTTCTAAACCAATTTTTGGTTGCCATCCAGTATCATTAAATAATTTTTTGCTATTTAGCCAATACTGCTTATCCTCTCCCACTCTTCCTTCTGTAATATTTACGCTTTCTTCAAAGTCTTTATTTAAGATTTTACAAACTATTTCTACTAAATTTCTCATTGAAACTGGTTTGTCTACTCCAGCATTGTATATTTCGCCCATTTTACCATCTTTGAGAACAGCATATATCGCCTCAGCAATATCTCTACAATGCATAAATGATTTTTTTACTTTTCCTCCGCCCTCTAAAGGAAATTTTTGACCTTTTAAAATCATTAGAGCAGCTTTTGGAATAATTCTATAAAGTAGCTGACCTGAGCCATACCCATTACTAGGCCTTATAATATTCATTGGAAACTTTTTTACATTGTACATGCTTTCTAAATGCATATCTGCTGCAAGTTTTGATACTGCATACGGACTAGTTGGATTTAAAGGATATTTCTCATCCGCTGGTTCACTTACAGGTCCATATAATTCAGACGTTCCCACTTGAACAAATTTTTTTAGGTAATTTTTATTTAATAAAAACTCAACTATTTTAGATACTGCGGTTACATTAGTATCATAATATCTAAATGACTTATCCCAAGATGTTGCGTAAGCTAAGGCTGCGAAATTAATTATATAATCAGGTTTAAATTCTTCAAAGTATTCGAATAAAAAATCCTGCTCATATACAATATGACAAGGCTTATAAATATATCTTTTGTCATTTTTACCAACTCCAATTGTAAATGCTTGATTTTTTACTTGATTACGTCCAATTGAAACAACCAATTCTGTCTCTTTTTTTTCTAAAAGAAGTTTAGCAGTATGTAATGCAAATAAACCAGCGCCACCTAAGAGACAATATTTCATATTAAATTGATTTTACTTAATATTATTAATAACTTATAAATTTTTGATTATCAAATAATTTAATTTAAATTTAATGATTGTAAATTAGAATTACCTACCTAAATCAAGAATTTTCAAATCCAAATGAGATAATAGGGGAATGGAAAAAACTAATAAAAAGCACTGACTTTACATTGGGAAAATATGTAAATAATTTTGAAAAAAAATTTTCAAAATTCATTGGATCAAAATATTGCATATCTACAAATAATGGAACAGACGCCTTAATTTTATGTTTAAAAGCATTAAATATTAAACCTGGAGATGAGGTTATTACTGTTGTGAATACTTTTTACGCAACAGTTGGAGCTATTGTTAGTATTGGTGCTATTCCTGTTTTTTGTGATTGTGACGATAGATACCAAATAAAAATTGATGAGATAAAAAAAAAAATAACAAAAAAGACAAAAGCTATAATTCCAGTACATTGGGGAGGTGCATCGCCAGATATGTACAAAATAATGAAGATTGCAAAATTAAATAATATTAAAGTGATAGAAGATGCTTGTATGGGAATTGGTGCTTCGTTGAGAGGCAAATCTCCAGGAACTTTTGGAGATATTTCAGCATTTAGTTTACATCCTTTAAAATCTTTAAATGCAATGGGCGATGCTGGGGCGGTAGTTACAAATAATAAAAAGTTATATAATTGGTTGCTAAGATATAGAAATCATGGAATGATAAATAGAGATACGATATCCATGTGGGGTGTAAACAATAGGATGCAACCACTTCAGTCTATTGTGGGTTTGTGGGGTTTAAAAAAAATTAAAAAAGTTATTAATATTAGAAATAAAAATGCAATTTATTACGATAAAAGTTTAAAAAAATTTAGCAAGCATATTAAAGTACCTAAAAGAGTAAAGGGATTTAAAGAAACTTTTGCTCTATATATGATATTGTGTAAAAATAGAGACAAACTAAAAAAGTATCTTGAAAAAAAAAAAATTGAAGTAAAAATTCACTATCCTAAAGCTTTAAATAAGCAGCCCGCATTTAAAAAATTTAATGTAAAAAGAAATAAAGATCGATTTATTAATTCAGATAAACAATCAAAAGAATTGCTAACACTTCCAGTGCATCAATTTATTAGCAGAAAACAACAGAATTACTTAGTTAAATGTATTAATAATTTTTATAAGAAAAAATGAATTTTAAAGTAGAATTAATAGATTTAAGATCAAGGTACAAGGAAGAAAAAAAAGATATAATAAAAATTTTAGATAAAACATTAAAAAAAGGAAACTTAATTTTAACACCGGAACTTGAAAATTTAGAAAAAAGAATTGCTCAATATACAGGATCGAAATTTTGTTTAGGTCTAAATTCAGGCACAGATGCATTGATGATGTCTTTGTGGGCATGTGGTATAAAAAAAGGTGATGAAGTTATAACAAGTGCATTGTCATTTGTTGCATCAGCAGGGTCAATTGTACATTTGGGTGCAACTCCAATTTTTTCAGATGTTAAAGATGATTTAAATATAGATCCTGATAACATTGAAAAACTAATTACAAAAAATACTAAAGCAATACTTCCAGTACATTGGACTGGAAGAATGTGTGATATGGATAAAATAGTCAAAATTGCAAAAAAATATAAACTATTAATTATAGAGGATGCCGCGCAAGGAATGGGTTCTTTTTACAAAGGAAAACATGCTGGAAAATTTAGTAAAGTTGCTGCCTTTTCAGCACATCCATTAAAAAACTTAAATGGGATAGGAGACTCTGGGTTTATCACAACAGATGATAAAAAAATTTACGACAAAATAAAATTATATAGAAATCATGGGTTGGCGGGAAGAGATGTAGTTAATATTTTCGGTGTTAATTCCAGATTAGACGTAATAAATGCTGAAATTATAAATTATAGATTAAACAAGCTAAAAAATGTAATAAATAAGAGAAAAAGAAACATTAATTATTACAAAAAATATCTAAAAACAAATAAAGTACAAATTATTCCTGACAAAAGTTATGAGATAAATTCATATGTAATGTTTATTACAATTTGTGAAAATAGAGACGAACTTAAAAAATTTTTAGAAAAACATAAGATACAATCATTAATTTATTATGGAAACCCTTTACATAAACATAGGGCATCAAAGTATTTGCCTAGAAGAGGCAATCTAATTAACTCAGAATATTTAACCACTAAAGTTTTGGCTTTACCGCATCACCAAGGTTTAAATGAAACTGATATCAAATTCGTTTGCAAAGTGATAAATAAATTTTATGAGAAATAAAAAAATTTTAATTACTGGGGCAACAAAAGGTCTTGGTCTTGAGTGTATAAAACAATTTTATAAATATAATAAAATTTTAGCAATAGGAAGAGATGATAAATATATTAAGAGGTATAAAAGTAAGATCAATTTTATAAAAGGAAATTTATTAGACGAAAAATTTAGAAAAGAATTATATGCTAAACTTAGCAAAGAAAAAAAAATTGATATAGTCATTCATTGTTTAGGTGGTGGACTAGGTTTAAGGGAACCTTTGCTAGATTTAACAAACTTTAAAAAACTTTTTGATGTAAATCTCGGAATAGGAGCAGATATCAACAGAATTATAGTAAAAAATTTGAATAAAAAATCAAGTTATATTGTTCATGTAGGCTCTACGGCGTCAGTAGAGGCTATCGGATCTGTTGGTTATAATTCTATAAAGACTGCAATAGTTTCATATGTCAAATCACTTGCATCTGAACTTATTCATAAGAATATATTTGTTTCTTCCGTTTTACCAGGTGCTTTTATTTCACAAGGAAATGCATTTGAAAGGTTAAAAAAAAAAAATAAAGAAGTTTATTTAGATTTTATTAAAAATAGATTACCTAGAAAAAGAGTTTCTGAAGCATCTGAAATAATTCCATTAATAAAATTACTTACATCAAAAGACGGGGAAATGATGGCAGGAACATCAGTTACAATTGATGCTTGTGAAACAAAAGCTTACAATTACTAATGTCTCATTTTAATTTTGGTTATTTTAAAGTTAAGACAAATAGAAAAGTTAAACCAATGTCTATAAACAAAAAAATAATTGCATGGCAAAAAGGGAAGGAATTTTATGATGGATCGAGACAAAATGGTTATGGTGGATTTAAATATGATGGGAGATGGTTGGAAATTTTACCAAAAATTATTAAAAGATATAAATTAAATTCATCCTCTAGGGTTTTAGAAATAGGTTGTAAAAAAGGTTATCTAATTTATGATTTAAAAAAACTTATACCAGGTATTACATGTTATGGTGTTGAAGATCATATGTACCCAATTAAAAAATGTAAGAAAGAAGTAAGAAAATTTTTGAAATATTCAAATTTTACTAAATTACCATTTAAAAGTAAGTCTTTTGACTGTGTCCTTGCATTGTCCTCGATCTATACATATAATTTTGGAGATTTAGTAAAAATATTACAAGAAATTACAAGAATATCAAAATCAAATAAAAATCTTATAACTGTTGCTTCATATAATAATATGAGAGACTTAAAAAAACTATTAGAATGGACCTCTTTATCAACAGTAATATTAAAAAAAAAAGAGTGGAATGATCTTTTTAAGAAAACCAAATATAAAGGGGATCATTTCTTTACAGATGCAAAAGTTTTGGGGCTTAAGTAATTAAATATCTTCTAAAAGTTTTAAATTTTCAATATGTTCTTTATCATCTAAAAAAGGAGCGACACTTTCTATGCCAACTTTATCAAATGAACCATCCTTGTTCATTTTCATTACTACTCTTGGTGTCAATGGTTGCATTGGAGGTATTTTTATTACACATAAGCTATTTCTTTGAAATCTGGGCAACTAACTCCACTAGAAGGGTGTGCTCCAACGTATCTCTTAAAATTTTTAATTTGCATAAGTTTTTGAGTTAAGTAACCATCATTATCAATCAGAAAAATTTTTATTGGCAAATTGTAGTGAACAATTGTTTGGAGTTCTTGCAAATTAAACATTAGGCCGCCATCACCTGCTATACAGATAACCCTATTTTTATCAGATCCAAAACAAGCTCCTATAGATGCGGGTAAACCATAACCCATTGAAGCTAATCCACTTGATGTAAATAATCTTTGTGAGCCTTTAGAATTAAAAGCTTGCATTGTACATGTAAAACTAGTCCCCATATCTGTAACAACGATGTCTTTATTTTGTAGTTGTTTACATAATTGATCAACAAATCTGAATGAATTAGTATAATTTTTAACTTTTTTTTGATGCTCTAATACAGTTTTATACCTATTTTTTAAATATAATACTCTATCCCTCCAAGTTACAAAATTATTTTTGTATTTAAATTTTTTAATTAGTTCCTTATTAATTTCTTCTAAAAATTTTTTTACATCTTGATTAATTTTAAGGTCTGCTTTGAAAGTTTTCTTATTTAATTCTTTTTTAGATATATCTACATAAATTTTTTTTGAACTGACAGAGAATAATTCATCCATGTAACCAACCTGAGCTGTAGACATTCTTGATCCTAAAACAATTAATAGATCACATTTTTGGACTGCATAATTGCTGGCTCTATCACCAAATACCCCTGAGCGCCCAATAACATTTTTTGAATTTGTGTTTATAATATCTATGGTATTCCATGACGTGATGATTGGAATTTTTGTCAAATTAACAAATTTTAAAAATTCTTTTTCAGCTTTTGCAGATCTTATTCCATAACCGCTTATTATTATTGGTTTTTTTGATTTTGCGATTAACCTAATTATTTTATTTTTAACTATTTTACTTAAGCCTTTATTTTTATTTCTTTTTATATTTTTTGTTTTCTTAATTTTTTTTAAATTTAATTTTACAGACTGAATATCTAGAGGAATTTCTATCCAAACTGGTCCAGGTCTTCCCCGTAATGAAGTTTCAATTGCTTTGTCAAAAACTAATTCGATATCATATGGATCAGTTAAAGTCTTGCAATACTTTGTAACTGGTTTTGCCATACTTGTTACATCTGCCTCTTGAACACCTAGTTGTCTCATTCCTTTTGATGTTCCAATATCTTTTTTCATAACCTGTCCTGAAATAACAAGCATTGGTATAGAATCTATCCAAGCCCCTGTTACACCAGTCAAGGTATTTGTTCCTCCTGGTCCTGTTGATACATTCACAACACCTGGTAATCTTGTTATTCTTGCGTCTCCTTCTGCTGCCATTGCAGCAGATTGCTCATGGTGAGTATATATTACGTTTAATCCTTTATGTGATCCTATTGAATCATTGAAATGCATCGATCCTGCGCCAGTGACACAATAAATATTTCTTAATTTTTTTTTGTATAAATAATTTGCTAAGTAATCTGAAAATTTCATAAAAAATCTTTTAATTTTTGATCAATATTAGAAAATTTATGGTTTTTAAACTCTTTTTTTAACCTTGTATTATTGAATTGTCTTAAACCAAGATGTGGCATTGATCCATACCTTTTGGTAAAAATAATTTTTGATTTACTTAAAGATTTTTCAATTGACTTCTCTGCCAATTTTTTGAATGAAATAATTTTTCCAGTTACAACATTGTATATTCCAAATTTATTACTTTTTAATGATAAATATATTATTTTAATAACATCACTAATATGAATATGGTCTCTTAGTTCTTCTCCTCTACCAAATAATTTTATATCTTTATTCTTAATTGCTAATCTCATAAATCTGTTTGGACCATAGGAATTATGTGTATCATTTCTACCATATATTAACGTTGGTCTCAGTATTAATAATTTTTTATTTGGAATAAATATCCTTAAAAGATTTTCTCTATGAAGATGCATTATTCCATGTATTGAAGATGGTTTAGTTTCACTGTTTTCTGATATTCTATATTTTGTATCTGAGTAAACTGCATCTGAACTTATATAAATAATTTTTCTTATCTTGCTTATGTCTATAGACTTAATAATATTAGTTAAAATGGTAATATTATTTTCATAATCATATATATTTTTTGCAGGTGCAATAGCAGAAATAATAATAAGATTAAAATTTTTTAATTTTCTTGTTTTATTTTTTAATTTGCTAATTGAGTCATTACGTAAAAAATTTATCTGATTTTTCCCAATGCTACCGTAAGCAATCTTTTTTTCACTTAAAAATTTAATTAAAGATTTTGCAACAAAGCCTTTTGAGCCTAAGATTATAGTTTTCATATATTATTTCCAATAGAATAATATTTGTAATACTTTTTTTTATAATAATCTTTAAAAAAACCATAAGGATCTATAATAATAGTTGTTGGTTTCAAAAATTTTCTTAAAGATGATGGTTTGTTATTTTGATTAACAAAAATAATACAATCAAATTTCGAATTTAAATTTATATTTTTATTTATTAAATTTGCATTCCAGTTCTTGATTGCTTTTATTTTTTTATCAAGAATATTAATTCTAAATTTATTCATTAATTTATTTGCAATGTAAATTGCAAGAGAGTTTTTTGTACTAAGAGTATTATTCTTGTATGCAATACCGCTGATTAATATCTTATTTTTTTTTCTTAATGATTTATTTATTATTTCAACTGCCCATTTTTTCATTTTTTTATCTAAATCAATCCAACTATTAATAATATTTTTGTAATTAAACAAAAATTTAGAAGTCATTAAGTCTCTTTCAAGATTCCCGCCTGATAATCCTGGTGAGGGATTTAAATAAGCATTTTTTCCAATTCTTTTATCCATTTTTAATGCTTCTGAAATTTTTGACCAATTTGCATTAATATTTTCACAATAAAGAGATATCATATTCGAAGTCATAATTGATGATATAAGCATCAAGTTTATCGATATTTTTGATAATTCTGCAGTTTCATAATTCATCTCAACAATATTTTTTGAAAATTTTTTAAAAACAGCACTAATACTATTAGGAATTTTTGTATCCTCTTTTTGTTTACCAATAATTATTCTTTCTGGATATAATGCCCTATGCAATGCCTGGCCAAAGATTAAAGTTTCTACTTGATAAAATAATTGTCTATTTAAATTTAACGATCTTGTAAATCCAGGTTGAACTTGTGATAAAATTATAAACGGAATTTTTTTATTTATTTTTTTATTAATAATCAAAATTTCTTTTCTAATTTTAGCCTTGTTAGAAATATTTTTTTCATTAGTCTGCACATCTTTAGAATAGAAAATTAGATCACATTTGTTTAATTTATTTAAATCTTGGGTATATAATAAGTTTTTTGAGTTAATTATTTTTTTTAATCCAGGCTCGTAAATATCAGTTTTTCTGTCTCTTAATTTTTCAATTAGTTTTTTATTATTATCAACCGCAACTACTTTAAAACCTTTAGAAACATATGCTGCACTATAGCAAATACCTAAATGGGATAAACCAAAAAATCCTATTTTTTTTAACATTTTTTTATAAAGTTATAAATATCGATATTCTTTTTTAGATCAAAAGGTTTGAATTTGTTATTTAAAAATATATTTATTTCTTTTTTCCAAGTGTTATCTACTGGCTTAAAATTATATGTTTTCATAATTGGTTTACCTGATGGATATATTCTTTTACCGTATGTGAGATGACATTTTCCCCATTTTGGCAGGCCATTTAAACTTATAAATCCTTTTGCTCCAGAAATATAAATCTTAAAATAATTTTTCCAAAATAAATATGAAACTTTGATATCTAAAGTTATACTTTTAAAACTAGTCAATACATTAAAGTAATCAGTATAAAATATAGTTTTCCAATTTTTTTTTTCTCCAATATACTTTTTAATAAATTTAAACATCTTTCAAATCTATGATTATAAGAAACGTAAATTTTGTCTCTTAATATTTTTTTATTTTTAATAAAAAAATTTTTTTCATTATTAGAATTAATTAATGGTTTCTCAATCAAGAATTTTACATTATAATTTTTAAAGAAATCTAGGTATTCAATTCTTTGAGAAAATGGAGTGCAAATAAAAACATGAGAAATATTTTTTAATACATAATTATTTAAATCTTTGACTGATTTGTAATTTGCTTTGTCATTATAAGGGTCGACTGTTACAACATTCACACCCATTTTGTTAAGGACTTTCTTTCTTTTATTGCCTTGAATACCAAGACCTATAATAAGTGTATTTTTCATTTCTTAGATAGCTTTTTTTTCGATATATTTTATCTTATCTAAAATTTCGCTTATTTTAATAGGAATATTACCTTCTTTCTCACACGCTATGCTAGCAGCTATTGATCCAAGTATAGATGATATCGCATGATTTTTTGTGGCTACCATTGACAATGTTGCATATGCTATCAATGCATCACCAGCTCCAACGGGATCAACTAAATTAGACACAAGTGAGTCTATTGAATAAAATGAGTCAACTTTTTTCCAATCTTTCTTTCTATAAGTTATTGTCCCTTTAGATCCTAATTTTAAAATTAATAACTTACAATTAGATTTATTAAATAATTCAGTTGCTAATGGTCTAATTGATGTATCTTGATCTCCTAGAGAGAATCTAGCCTCTTTTTCATTAGGAGTTATCAAGTCGAAATTTTTAAAATCTAATATATTTCCCCATCTGCTTGCAACTTGACTATCAGCAACTTTGAATACTTTTTTTGGTATTTTTTTTTTATATGCATTTATTGTTTCTTTGTTAAATATACCGTGTCTAAAATCGCTAAATATAACAGCATCTGATTTAGTTTTAGAAATTTTTTTTTCTATTTCGTTAAATATTTCTTTGGAAATTGGGGTATTATCTAATGTATCTAGTTTTAGAATTTTTTGTTTAGAAGCAATTATAGTATTTTTATTGGTTGTTGGTCTACTCTTATCAATAATTAGATTACAATGTACATTGTATTTTCTCAAATTTTTTCTTACAAATTTCGATAAAGTATCCTGACCAACTACAGACGTAAAAAAAACTTTTGATCCTGCTGAAGCTAAGTGTGCTGCAACAATACTTGCTCCACCTATAAAATTTTGTTTCCCAACATTAAGGACACTAAGGTGTGGATATTTAACAGGTCCTCCAATTGGTATGGTTGATGTGTAACTATCAACAATAGTATCTCCTACGACATGAACTTTTATTTTTGGTATTTTTTTTAATGTTTTACGTAGGTCATCAAAATTAATATTTTCAGAGTCCATCAACGTTATTAGCTTTTCGTGCGAAATATTTGGTAATTTTTGATCTATGATTTTTGTTGAAGAATATACCACATCGCCTGGTGTAAAGATTATTTTACCTCCATATGAATTTAAAGTTTGATATTCTTTTTCAGTTTTTGGATTTGTTTTTAAATTGTTATATTCAAATCCTTTCGCAAAATAATCTGGTTTAATTAATTTTATATTTTTTATAGGATTTTCGTTATAATCAATAAGAACATAATCTACAATATCCAATGCTGCAAGATTAAATGCCCTCAATTTTTCTGGAACATGTGGTCTATAATTCCCTTTATTTATAAATTTATCTGAAGTCAGACTTACTAATAATAATTGAGCCTTATTTTTTGCATACATAAAATGTCTAATGTGACCTGGATGGACAACGTCAAAAACACCATGACACATTATAATTTTTCTTTTTCTTGGATATCTTCCTATTAATTTTCTGAAATTTTTATAGTTTAAAATTTTGTGTTGGTATTTGTCTAAAAAATTATCCTTATTTTGCATGATTATTTTAGATATTTAAACCAATTCTTAGTAACTTTATTTATTGAACTTTTATTCCAAAGTGGAGCATTTTTCCAATATTTTATATTTAATAAAAGTTCAGCAAAACCTTTTTCGAATGATATAGATGGTTTCCAACCTATTTTTTTTTTTATTTTTGAGATATTAGCTTTAGATCTATATGGTTCACCTGGTCTGTAGGGTATATTTATAGTTTTTGTTGGCCTCAATAGATCAACGATTTTCCCTATACTAATTATTTTTCCATAACCAAGATTAAAAACTTCATTTTTATATTTTGATTTTGCTGCTAAATAAAAAGCTTTTGCTACGTCAAGAACGTGAATATAATCTCTTCCCTGACTTCCATCTCCAACTATTGTTAAAGGTTTATTTTCTAATTTTTGTTTTAAAAAAACTCCTATTACAGATCCATATGCGCCTGTTGTTTTGAACCTTGGACCATAAGCATTAAAAATTCTAATCGAAACATAAGGCATTTTATAAATACGCGACCAATGCTTGATAAGTTCTTCGGCAGACCATTTGCTAAAGGCATATGGACTCTGGTTGTCGATTGGATTATTCTCACTTGTTGGATATTTTGCAAGCCCATAACAACTTGATGAAGCCGCATAAACAAATTTTTTTATTTTTTGTTTTTTGATTTTGTCTAACAAATTTAAAGTACCATTAAAATTATTCGTAATATATTTTTTTGGGTCGTCAATTGAAGGTATTATTGAGCCTATTGCAGCTAAGTGAAAAACATAATCGATTTTGAATTTTGATAAATTTATATCTTTATCCAAAATGTTTTTTTTGATGAATGTTATTTTTTTTTTTTTGATTAATTTTTTAATATTAGAGACGTTAGAATTAGATAAGTTATCAATAACCAGAACTTTTAGTTTTTTTTTTAATAATAGCTCTACTAAATGGCTTCCTATAAATCCAGCACCGCCAGTTACAAGTGCAGTACGTTTCATTTAAGATATCCTCAATTTTTTTAAAGTTCTTATATTATAATAAATATCATTTTCCAAACTATCTTTAAATTGATCGGTTTTTAAAATTTGATATATTTCATCTATTGCATTCTCTACAGAATATTTAAGTTTGAATTTTAATTCTTTTTTAACTTTATCACTATTTAGATAATAAGATCTTTTATCATCTTCACTGACACATATCTTTAATATGAAGATTAGGTCTCATTTGCTTTCCACCAAAAACAGTTATTTCTTTTTTTTTTGTTGCAAGATGAGTTAGTATATTCACAGATAAATCAAATCTCATTCTTGGAGAATACCCACAAACTGTTGCAGGTCTAACATTTATACAAACAAAATTATTAGAATGATTTTCAAACAATATTGGTTCGCAAAGACCCTTAAATTTATTATATAAAGTTAAAGGTATCAAAGGATGATCTTCTGTTACATTTGGACTATCTGAATACCCATAAACTGAGCTACTTGATGCATTAATAAATCTTTTTACTCCAAATTTTTTAAAATGTTGAATTAATGGCTGAAATGAATTGAAGTTAATTTCCTCACTTAAGCTTTCATTTAACTCAAAAGTATTATCGTTAGATATGCATGCAAGATGGATTACAGTATCTATTGGATATTTTATTTCAGATATTTTTTTTATATCCCTGATATCTCCTTTAATTTTTACAAGATTATTATTTTCTTTTATAAAATCTCCAAACCAAAAGGTATCATAGACAATTACTTTATAATTTTTTTGAATTAATTGATTTGTTAAAAGTGTCCCAACATAACCAGCTCCACCTGTTATTAAAACTGTTTTCATTAAATTAAATCTTTAACTTCATTTTTTTTGCATCTTCATAAAATGCTTTTGAAGTATCTATTGAAAACTTTTCTAAGTTGTAGCCGCTTAGTTTTTTCTTTGATAAAATTTCAGGTGTGACTGTTATAATATCACATTTTTCATTTTGGGCTTGGATGATATTTAAGTACTCTCTTGTACTTGCCCATAATATTTTTATATTTTTATTTTTTTTATATTTTACACATTTGCTAATTATAAATTTAGGATCTCTTCCAGTATCTGCTATACGACCAGCAAAAATAGATATAATGTTGAAATTTTTTTTATTTAGAGAGTCATAAGCAGATTTAAATTGTTTGAAAGTGAATACGGCTGTAATATTCAATTTTATATTTAAATCACTAATTTTTTTTATTGTTCCAGCTAAACTTTTACCTTTTGAATTTATTATTTCTTTTTCATCGTCTGCAAATATTTCAAAACTTATTGGTTTCGATACTTTTTTACAGAGGTATTTTATGAAACTTTGATAACTCTTAATATTATTTTTTCTCAACAGGGATGGATTTGTTGTAAATCCGGAAATATTCTTATTATTTTTTGCTTTAACAATTTTTTTTATATCAGCAGTATCTAGATATATCTTTATTTTATTTTTCATTTTGTAAAATAATATTTATAGCTTGAATTGTTGATATGCAAATATAATTAGGTTTTTTATTTAATTTTTCTTTATATTTTCTATTGATGAATATTGATTTACAATTCAAATTGTGGGCAAAATCAATATCTCTCCACCTATCACCAACAACATAACTTTTTTTAGGGTCGATCTTATTGACTTTTATATACTTTTCTACAAGCCCAATATTAGGTTTTTTTTTATATGATTTGTCATTAACATCATAGCTACAAAAAATTTTATTTATAGGAAGATTTTTCTTTAGCTTTTTATGCATTTGTATTATTTGTGCTTTACTTTTTAAAAAAAAATCTGGTTGATTAGTAACTACTAAAATTAAATAATTTTTTTTTTTTAATTTTAGTATGTGTTTTTTAAGATTTTTATATATAACAAATCTATTTATATTATTGCTTTTTTGCTCACTTTCTAAAGTCCACATAAAGAGACATTTCTGGACATGTTCTGTCAAAAGCTTCGGACCTCATATCATTAGAAATACTAGATCTAAATTTAGACTCAATTATATCTGAAAAAAAATTAGAAGATAATTTTAAAATCTTATCAAAATCCCAAGCAGTGATATGATAACCAATATTATTAGGGTCAAGTTTATTGTTACCAAGTATTTCTAATACTTTATCATAATCATGCATATTATCTTTTACCTGATTATAATAATTAAGATTTTTTTCAGAAAAAATTCTAAGTTTTGCTGTTGCTATTTCTCTGATAAAAAAATCAATTTCATCAAAGTTAATATAATCATGGTTTCTGGATTTAAACCAGTTCTCATATCTTTCCGTTCTCCAGTAATCTTTTCCTTTTAACATCATTTTCCATAGAAACTTTGCATCTGGAGTTGAAATTCTTAGAATACCATTTTTTTTTAACACTCTACCAGTCTCTTTAAAGAAATTTGAGACATATTTTTCTTCAATATGCTCAATAACATGTGAACAATATATATTGTCTACTGTATTATCTTTATAAGGGAGTTCATCATTTCTAATATCATATTCTACAAAACTTTTTGCTCTCTCTTTGTTGTATTTATCTGACTTAATATCTAAATCAATGAAACCTTCAATATTATAACCTCCTGAACCAATATTTAAATTAACTTTACTTGAAGAAATTTCATTTTTTAATATTTTTTTTTCTATTTTATTTATACTTATGTAATACAGATTATTTCTGTTTATTAGATCTAATAATTTATACAAAATTTTTTTTATCATTTATTAGATATTTTTTCGAATGATTACCAAAAAGTATTTTTTTTTTGTAATTTAGGATTTGATACTAAAAAATGCCAGATAACAGTTTGCATTGACTCAGCATAAGGTGTTAAAAATTTTTTTATATCATTTGGAAGAGCTATATTTATATCTGAGTTTTTTCCAGCATATCCATCAGATTTTCCTGTAAAAGATATAATTTTACATTTTCTTGATTTAGCAAGTTTTATAGATTTAATAATACCTATTGAAGAATTTCTTTTAAGGTTACCACCTCCAACTGATAGAATAAGAAGAATATCTTTTTTATTTAATTTTGATATTTTTAAGGACTCGATAAAACTAAATTCAAAACCTTTATCATTTGTAGTTGCACTAAATTCCGAAAAGTTATCGATAGGTGTAATTGCCTCTATATTACACAATTTTCTAAAGTCGTTAACGGCATGAGAGCTATTTGCTGCACTTCCACCAATTCCAATAATGAATAATCTTCCATTTTTTTTTCTAAGATTTGCTAATAAATTAACAATTTTATCTAATTTGATTGTATCTAAATTTTTTACTAACTCAGAAAATTTATCAAGATATAAATTTGTAAAATTTTTCATAATTTTTTAAAATTTTTCAAAACTTGCCCCATCCATTCTCCAACAAATTTGTAGTGTGGAGAGGTCACAATATTTTCGTCTACAACTACTGGACTATCAACAAATGTGGCTCCAGCATTTTCAATATCATCCTTCCAAGCATAATAACCTGTTATATTTTTATTTTTTACAATCTTTGCTGAAATCATAAGAAATACTCCACTACATATACATGCAATTAATTTTTTTTTTTTATCAAAATCTTTTATTAAATTAATAATTTTTTTTTCTAGTCTCATATGTTCCATTGCTTTAACGCCACCTGGGATAACTAATAAGTCAAAATCATCAACATTAATCTCATTTAAATTAATTAATTTATCATCTTTTTGAGGTGGAATTTTAGTTCCTAAAATTCCTAAAACTTGTTTATCATCACCATTAAAAACAACTGTATCGATATTTTCTTCTTTTAATCTATAAAAGGGATATATAAATTCATGATCTTGTGCGAGGCTACCGGTTACAATTAATGCTTTTTTTTTAGTCATTTATTTTAATACTTATAAAATTTGTTAAATGATCAAAATTCAAATATTTTATCAAGTCATAATTTTTCCGCATTTTTGTTGGCGTGTAAAGTGGTATTCTTTTTTTATTTATAACTAATTTTCCATTTAATAACAAAACAATGTCATTTTTATTAATTTTTGCTTTATTTTTTTTTCTTCCTAGGAAAATGTCAAAATATTTCTTATTAATTTTTTTTCTCAAACCTTCGATTCTATTGTTTGTAATAATTTTTTTTTCGTAAAGCGTTTTATCTCTGCTATATTTATCTTTAAATCTTAGAAGATCCAATTTATCATTCGGGATCTCTATCTCAAATATTATAATATCTTTATTAGATAGGTTTAATGACTGATGAAAAGTTCTTTTATCAATTTTAAGGATTGTATTTGGTTTTATTTTATATCTATTGTTTAAATCACTAAAGGTTATACTTTTTGTATTAATCAAAAAAGTTTTTTTTTTTAAGTGAGCATGCATTGATGTGGATTGTTTACTTTTTAAAGTCAAAACCCAAAGAGCTAATTTTTTATTCGAAAAATAACAGTATTCATATCCCCAAGGTTTTTTAATTACTTTTTTAATTTTGTGAATATAATTTGTATTACTTTTACTAAAATTTAATCCAATATTTTTAATTACTTTTTCATCAATATTTTTATTTTTAAATAACATTTTTATAAATTCTGATATGATTAAATCTTTATATTTAACTAAATATTTATCAACTTTTTTAGTTTTGCTCTTTGGAATTTTTCACATTCAATGATATCTTTTTTTTTATAATTAAGTGCGTGATACGTATTATTTAAATCTCTCGATAGTTTGCTTAACCCCGAAGGTTCAAGAGATGCAGCATGATCAGTTCCTTTCCACGTCCTATCTAGAGTAAAATGCCTCTCTATATAATTTGCACCTAAAGTAAAAGCTGCAATGTCAGGTGCAATTCCTAGATGATGCCCTGAAAATGCAATATTATGAATTTTATTTTTAAGAATTTTTTTTAAACTCAATAATTCAAGTAAATTTAAGTTTTTAAAATCACATGGATAATCTGATGTGCAAACATATAAAACTAAATCTTTAGTCCTTTTCATTTTGCTTAGAAAGGATAATATTTTCTTGATTTCTTTTTTTGTTGTCATTCCTAGTGAAATATGAATTTTACCTTTATATTTTTTTGCAATATAATTTAGCAATTCATAATCTTGGTTACATGCTGATGGTATTTTAATATATTCTTTTGAAAGACCACTTTTAACAACTTTTTCTGCTGATTTAATATCCCAGACGGATGTTGAATATTTAATTTTATTTTTTTTACAAAATTTTTGCAAAGTTAAATGTTGATTAATTGAAAATTCAAGTTTCTCTCGGTGTTCTCCATATGTTTTGCCATAAGAGTTTTCAGGAACTGGGTGTGGTTTGTAATAT
>LULJ01000275.1_pt1 | contig 20042 bp, 18 predicted proteins | sample 728171 | NCBI WGS metagenome assembly LULJ01 (sample SAMN03860292, study PRJNA289734) | marine metagenome | biome: seawater column; feature: ocean; material: water; isolation source: Red Sea water column Station 169 - depth 25m | place: Saudi Arabia: Red Sea | collected 2011-10-15 | depth 25 m
AAATATAATCTTGTTATGCTCCAAACCATCAACTAAAACAGATGGATCAATTTTATTTGATTGTGAATAATTATTGAAAAAACTTAAATCGCTAATATTCTTTTTAATAATCTGACTAATATCTAAAAACTTCCAATCTTCTTGCTTTCTATTTGGAAAACCCTTTTTAATAAAATTATTCAAAAAATTTTTTTTAACCTTAATTTCTTCACTAGAAAATTTTGAAGTTTTTACTTGTTTATCAAAATCTGACTGTAATTGTTCACTCATTTAATTAAAACTTTCATAACCTTTTTTTTCAAGCTCTATTGCTAATTCTGGGCCACCAGATTTAATTATTTTCCCATTCATCAAAACATGAACAAAGTCAGGTTTTATGTAATCTAGTAATCTTTGATAGTGAGTAATTATTAAAAAAGAATTATTTTTGTTTCTTAATGTATTAACTCCATCAGCTACTGTTTTTAAAGCATCTATGTCTAAACCCGAGTCCGTTTCATCTAAAATAGATAATTTTGGAGCCAACATTGACATTTGCAAAATTTCATTCTTTTTTTTTTCTCCTCCAGAAAAACCAACATTTAATTGTCTGTTAAGTTTTTCCTCATCAAATTTTAATTCTTTAGCTTTTTGTTTAACAAGCTTTAAAAATTCAATCGCATCTAATTCTTTTTCTCCACGTGCTTTTCTAATTGCATTCAATGATGTTTTTAAAAATATATTTGTATTTACTCCTGGAATTTCTAAGGGATATTGGAAAGCTAAAAATATTCCTTTATGCGCTCTTTCCTCGGTCTCAAGATCAAATAAATTTTTATTTTCAAATAAGATTTCGCCTGATACCTCGTACCCTTTTTTTCCTGATAGAATATTAGATAATGTGCTTTTTCCTGATCCGTTTGGGCCCATTATTGCATGAACTTCGCCAGGATTTATATCTAAAGAAAATCCCTTTAATATAGATTTATTTTCAACATTAGCATTTAAATTGTTTATTTTAAGCATTAACCAACACTCCCCTCTAAGCTAATACCTACAAGCTTCTGAGCTTCCACTGCAAACTCCATTGGTAATTGTTGAAGCACTTCCTTACAAAAACCATTAACAATTAACCCTACAGCTTCTTCAGGATTAAGACCTCTTTGTTGACAATAATGTAATTGTTCTTCACTTATTTTTGATGTTGTGGCTTCGTGTGCAATATTTGAGTCAAAATTTTTATTTTTAATATAAGGTACTGTATGCGCACCACACTTATTTCCCATTAATAAAGAATCACATTGTGTGTAGTTACTAGAATTTTTAGCTTTTGAGTTAATATCCACTAAACCTCTGTAAGTCATGTCTGAAAATCCAGCACTTATACCTTTGGAAATAATTTTACTTTTAGTATTTTTTCCTAGATGAATCATTTTTGTTCCAGTATCTGCTTTTTGATGATTGTTAGTAATTGCTATTGAATAAAATTCACCGATTGAATTATCACCTTTTAATATACAACTTGGATACTTCCACGTTATAGCTGAGCCAGTTTCAACTTGTGTCCAAGAAATCTTAGAATTTTTTCCCTTACATAATCCTCTTTTAGTTACAAAATTATAAATTCCTCCTTTGCCATTTTCATCGCCTGGATACCAATTTTGAACAGTAGAATATTTTATTTCGGCATCATCTAAAGCAATCAATTCAACATTCGCTGCGTGTAATTGATTTTCATCTCTCATTGGAGCAGTGCACCCTTCGAGGTAACTCACATAACTTCCTTTATCTGCAATAATCAATGTTCTTTCAAACTGTCCTGTCTCTGATGCATTAATTCTAAAATAAGTCGATAGTTCCATGGGGCACTTAACACCTTCAGGAATATAAACGAATGATCCATCAGTAAAAACAGCAGAATTTAGTGTGGCGAAGAAATGATCAGTAACTGGTATAACTGTACCTAGATATTTTTTTACAAGATGAGGATGTTTTTGAATTGCCTCTGACATTGAGCAAAAAATAATTCCATGTTTAGTTAACTCACCTTTAAAAGTAGTGGCAACTGAAACAGAGTCAAATACAGCATCGACAGCAATTCCATTCAATCTTGCTTGCTCTTGTAATGGAATTCCAAGTTTTTTATATGTTTCTAAAAGTTTAGGATCAAGCTCGTCTAAACTTTTTGGCTTATCTTTCATACTTTTTGGAGCTGAATAATAATATAAATTTTGATAATCTATTTTAGGATATTTTGGCTTTTGCCAATCAGGTTCCTTTAAATGTTTTAATCGCTCATAAGCCTTCAATCTAAAGTCTAACATCCATTGTGGTTCTTTTTTGATATTAGAAATAAACTTGATCACATCCTCGTTTAAGCCTTTGGGTGCTTTGATATTCTCTATATCAGTAGTAAAACCGTATTTATAATCTTTTAACTTTTCTATATCTTTTTCTCTGGTATCCATTTTTAAATTCTTCTCTCAATATTATCTTTGATTAAATCTTCTAAACTTTTTTTTTCAAAAAATTCATTTATATGATTTTCAAGCTCGTCCCATAAATTGTGAGTTAAACATTTATTAGGTTTACCGTTACAACCTTTTTTTGACTCTTTTTTACACTGTACAGTTTTTACTTTTTCATCAACCGCATCGAAAATATTATTAAGTTTTATTTCATTTGCTTTTTTATTCAAAACATAGCCACCCTGATTTCCCCTAACACTTTGCACAATTTCTTTTTTTCTAAGTTTAGAAAAAATTTGTTCTAAATAATCGAGGGAAATGCCTTGTCTTAATGATATATCTCTAAGAGAAACTGGATTAATATTGTTAAAGTTCGCCAGGTCCATTAAAGCCATTACCGCATATCTGCCTTTAGATGTCAGTTTCATAAGTCAATGTTTTCAAGGATATATATAAACCTGACTAAATTAGTCAAGTATCTGACTACAAAAAAAAATAACATTTTGTCACGCACATGTGATATGTCTAATTTTTTTTTGAGAATAGTTATCAATAACAATTATGGATAATAAAATTTTAGAAATTTTTATTCCTGGTCCAGCTGGAAGGCTCGAGGCTAAATATTATAAAAGTAAAAAAAGTACTTCACCAATAGCATTAATATTACAACCACATCCTCAGTATGGAGGAACGATGAATAACAAAGTTGTTGTGGAAACATTTCACTCTTTTATGGATAACAACTTCTCAGTTTGTCGGGTAAATTTTAGGGGTGTTGGAAAAAGTGATGGCGAATTTGATAATGGCCAAGGCGAACTTGCTGATGCAGCTGCTGCATTAGATTGGCTAGAAAGAGAAAATTTTGATAATTCACAATGTTGGGTTTCGGGTTTTTCTTTTGGCTCATTAATTGCAATGCAACTTTTAATGAGAAGACCAGAAATAAATAGATTTATTGCAATATCACCTCAGCCAAACGTCTATGATTTTTCTTTTTTATCACCTTGTCCTACATCTGGATTAATGGTTTATGGAAAAAAAGATGAATTAGTACCAGTTGATTATATCAACGAATTAAATAAAAGATTAAGCGACCAAAAAGGTATAAAAGTTGAATTCCAAGCTGTTCAAGATGCTAATCATTTTTTTTCGAAAAATGAGACCAATTTAGTTAAAGTTTTAGATAAATACATTAAAAAAGAAACTGCTTTATATTAAAAGTTCTGAACTATTTCACCTCCAGAAATTGGTTTTTTACATCCAGTTGTATTAGGAAAAGAAATAGGTAAATTTAAAATAGATCTAATTGCAAGATATCCAAAAGCTTGTGACTCTACAAAGTCACCGTTAATACCATGCTCCTCAACAGGGTAAAAGTTTATTTTTTTTGAGTCTTTAGTAATATCAAATGATCTTAAGATTGATTTCATTAAATATTCATTTTTTCTACCTCCGCCACAAACCAAAAATATTGTTTTTTTTTCTGGGTCTTTAAAATATTTGAGAGCTTTTGAAATTTGTGATGATGTAAAATCTGCTAATGTCGATGTTCCATCTTCTAAAGAAAGACCCTTTGCAAAAGATATATCAAAATCTTTTATATCTAATGAATCTTTATAAGGTGGACCGATATTAAAATTTTCTAAAGCTTGATTTAGAATAAATTCATCTGTTTTGCCAATACTTGCTAGTGATCCACCAATATCATATTTCTTTTTTGATTTTTTTCTAACCCACTCATCTATCAAACAATTTCCTGGAGCTATATCACATGCTTTTATATAATTTTTTTTTTCATCTAATTCATCCCATTTAACTGTTTGTGTAATATTTGAAATTCCTCCAATATTAACAAAATTAACAGAGTAAGATTTATCCAATTTTTCTTTTAAATATTTATTTGCAATTAAGTTATGAAAAATCGGTGTTAATGGAGCACCTTGACCTCCATTTTTTAAGTCGTTTTGTCTAAAATTATAAACTACCTTTTTTTTTGTTAATTGTGATAATAGTTTTCCATCACCTAATTGTTTAGTAATTTTTTTTTTACTATCATGAAATATCGTTTGCCCGTGAAAGCCTAATAAATCTACATCTATTTTAATATTGTTTAAAATTTCCTTAACTACATTTGAATGGAAAAGTGTAATTTCTCTTTCGATATCTTTAATTTCGCTTTCATGTTTAATAAGGTGATCTGGAACTAAAATTTTTGCTCTAATATCAAGTATTTTTTGTCTTATTTTATCCCCATACTCAAAATACCTGTCAAATAAAGCTGAATATACTCGCTCACCATCAGACTTTATGATAGACGCATCTACTCCATCCATTGAAGTTCCGCTCATTAATCCTAAGACTGTATATAACTTACCCATTATTATTTTTTTTTAAAAAAATTTGTATATTGTAAGACTATAAACTTATGAATAAATTTTTAAAAGAATTTAAAGAAAGAGGTTTTTTTTATCAATGTACTAGTGAGAACGAGCTCTCAGAGTTATTAGACAAAAAAAAAATTTCAGCATATATAGGTTTTGATTGCACTGCTGAAAGTCTTCATGTAGGTAGTTTACTTCAAATAATGTGTTTAAGGCTTCTCCAAAAACATGGTCATAGGCCAATAGTGTTATTAGGAGGAGGCACTACAAGAATTGGTGACCCATCTGGAAAAGATAAAACACGTAAATTACTATCTGAAAAAGAGATTTTAAAAAATTCAAAAAATATTAAAAGAATATTAGAAAAATTTTTAGATAAAAAAAATAAGAAAACTAAACCAATATTTGTGGATAATTATAAATGGTTAAAGAACCTTAACTATATTAATTTTTTAAGAAAAATTGGTAAACACTTTACTATAAATAAAATGTTGTCATTTGATAGTGTTAAAACACGTTTGGAAAGAGAACAGTCATTGAGTTACATGGAGTTCAATTATATGATACTCCAGGCATACGATTTTTTAGAATTAAATAATAAAGAAAATTGTATTTTGCAAATAGGTGGGTCAGATCAGTGGGGGAATATAATTAATGGTGTTGATTTAATCAAAAAATATTCTGATAAAGAAGCTTTTGGTTTAACCACGCCTTTAATTACTTTGGCAGGTGGAGCTAAAATGGGTAAAACTGCTGATGGCGCGGTTTGGCTTGATAAAAAATTTCTTACACCATACGACTATTGGCAATTTTGGCGAAATACAGATGATAGAGATGTAAAAAAATTTTTAAAATTTTTCACAGATATTGAAATTGAAGAGATTGAAAATTTTAGTGACCAAAATATAAATCAGTTAAAAATTTTACTTGCAAATAAAACAACTGAAATGCTTCATGGTAAAAAAGAGTCATTAAAATCAGAAAAAATCGCAAAAGAAGCATTTTCAGATAATTCTTCAGGTTCAAGTCTTCCATCAATTGAATTAAGTAAAAGAATATTGAGTGAAAATATAAATATTATTGATTTAGTTGTTTTGGCAAAATTTGTGCAATCAAAAAGTGAAGTAAGGAGATTGATTAAAGGGAAAGCGGTCAAAATAAATAATCAAATTATTGATAATGAAAAGTTTATAATTTCAGATAAAATTTTTAAAGATAACTATGTAAAATTATCGATTGGAAAAAAAAGACATATCAGAATTCAATTGAGTTAGTTTTTTTTAATTTTTTCTAAAGTTCTTGTTATAAATCTTGGAGTCAAAGTCTTAATCGGATTAACAGATGTCTCTAAATTTTTAGCTGGACCTTTAATCTTAAAACTTACACCAAAAACACCCTCTCCAGTCTTCGAGCCAACTAATATTTTCCCCAAAACAGGAATAGTCCCTATTGCCTTATTAATTGTAGTTGCTGGAACCAATGTTCCCCTCAAGCTTATCAACTTATCTTTTTCGACATACCCATTCATCAATACAGATATCGCAGGCCCTATTGCATAGATTTCATTTATAGTCATTAACTTTTTTTCATTTTCAAACTTCATCTCAAATTCATCAAATCTTATTCCCTCACCAGACAAAATATCAGCAATACCTTGTAAAGATGCAAGAGTTAGTAATTTGGTTAAAGTAGGAAGTTCTTTTAACTTAAAATCATAGATTTTTAGGGTAGAATTCGAAACGTCACCATCTTTAATACTATAAAAGTCTAAAATCCCATCATCAAACCCTTTAATAAATTTATATTTCTTAACTATTGGTTTAGCAAAATCTAAAAATAAAGTAGTAATAGTTTTATTATCTTTCGTAATAACTGTAAATTTCATCTCTTTTTGGTTTGTAAAATCTCCTTTGAGATTTCCTTCAAACAATTTTTGTTTTTTAAATTTTAAATTGCCGGATAAATTTTTTAAATTAAACTCGCTATCTAAACGAACATTTTTAATTTTCAGTATCAATTCAAAATCTTCATTAAAATAATCTTTATTCTCATCACCAACCAAAATATTTTCAAGTAGGCTATCCCCATTAAAAGCACTTCCCTGTAGCACATATTTATTATTAGTTTTTTTTATGTCAAAAATATTTTCTTGATTTTGGGTGTCTACATAATCAGCATTAATATTAGTAATACTTTTTATCTTAAATTTAGAGGAAAATTGGATATTTTTTGCCTCAATAGTATTTTTATTTTCATCGAGCCTAACCGATTTTAGAAAAATTTTATTTGTAGCGTCACTATATCCATTAAATTTAATTTTTGTCTCATAATTTTTATCTTTTTTAAAATTTAAGAAATTTATGATGAAAGGATTTTTGTCTAATTTTATCAAACCCTCAAAATTTATTAATTGATTTTTTTTTTCAACTTTAAAATCAATATAATCTTTATTATTTTGTAGATAAATATCACCCTTTCCTTCAATATAAAGATTATTTTTATTATATTCTATTTTCAGATTATTATTTTGAATGAAAATCTTATCATTAATTTTTGGGAAAACATTTTTTAATTTAAAATTGTTTGTTATTTGAAATTTTTTAATATCAATATTAGAAAGTATATACTCATTTGAAATTTCAAAATTTTTATCTAAGTTGAGTGAAAATTCATTTTTCGAACTGAAAATTATTTTTTCAACACCTAAATCTGGGATAATTTTTTCTTCAAATAAAGCAAGATTTTTATTGTTTAACTCAACAATCTTATTATTAAGATTTCCTTTTAATGTATATCCTTGTTTATTTTTTATAAAATTTATTTTATCTGAAATAAAATTAATATCATTTAATATAAATTCACTATCTTGAATTTCTAAGTTATCTTTCTCAATTTTAAATACAAAATTTAAGTCATCTAATTTATAATTCTTAAATAAACTCAATTTTGTATCTTTTACATATCCTTTTACAAAATAATTATTTTTTATATTTCCTTTATTATCAAAATTAATTCTTAAATCTGCTACAATAAAACCTTTAACTTGAAAAAATTTTTCAAAAATTATGATATTGGGGTTATTATAAAAAGTTTTTGTAAATGATATTAAATCTTCTATATTTATAGACTTGGTTGAAATATCAAGATTTTTTATCACGAATTCGTTTTTAAAAAAGGAAATTAACGATATTTTAGTTTTAATACTTTCAGTTTCTAAGACCTCTTTTTTATTTTTGATTTTCGAGCCCAAAATTTTTACATTTATTTTTAATTTTAATGGGTTAAGCTTTAAATTTACTTGCTTTAGTTCAAGGTCAAGGTCCTTATTTATATTTATCAATTTACTTTTTATTTGATTGTTAAATTGATCTGTTTCAATACCTACCAAACTAAAATAAGTTAAAAATAAAATAATAACTAAGGTAAATATTATTGTGATTTTTGAAATTATTTTCATATATCTTGATACAATGATTTCTCTAAAAACTGATCAATATCTCCGTTTAACACTTTATCTGGATCTGAACTTTCATGATTTGACCTATTATCCTTAACAAGTCTATAAGGTTGTAAAACATAAGATCTTATCTGATGACCCCATCCAATTTCTGATTTTATAGATTCATGACTTTGATTTTCTTGTTCTTTTTTTTTTATTTCAAAATCATAAAGTCTTGCTTTAAGCATATTTAAACATGTTTCTTTATTTTTATGTTGAGATCTCTCATTTTGGCACTGAACAACAATTTTTGTAGGTAAATGAGTAATTCTTACAGCGCTATCTGTAGTATTAACATGTTGCCCGCCTGCTCCACTCGAACGATAAGTATCAATTCTTAAATCTTTATCCAATATTTCTATATTGATGTTTTCATCTACAACCGGATAAACCCAAATACTTGCGAAACTTGTGTGTCTTCTAGCACCAGAGTCGAATGGTGAAATTCTCACCAGTCTATGAATACCTGACTCTTTTTTTAACCATCCAAAAATATAATCTCCCTCAATTTTAATTGTAGATGACTTAATTCCTGCTTCGTCACCTTTGTGTTCACTAATCAAACTTGACTTAAACTTTTTTTGAACAGACCATTTTAGATACATTCTTCTCAACATTTCTGCCCAATCCTGACTTTCTGTGCCACCCGCACCTGCATGTATCTCTATATAGCAATCAAGAGAATCTGCCTCATTTGACAAGAAACATCTTATCTCATTTTTTTTTACTAATTCTCTTAAACCTTTAATATTTTTTAATAATTCATTTTGAAAACTTGTGTTTCTTTCCTCAATAGCTAATTTATTTAGTTCATCAAAATCTTTTAAATTATTTATAGATTTTTCGTAGGAACTTACTAATTCTTCGTACAATTTTTTTTCTTTAATAACTTTCTGGGAGGTTGATTTATCTTTCCAGAAATTTGCTTCAAGTATCTTTTTATTATGGCTTTCTAATTTTTTATAGATATCGTTCTTTTCAAAGATACTCCTTCACTCTTTGATTAATTTTTTCGATATCCTTTTTAAAGTCTAAGTATTTTGAATCCATTAATAAAACCTTAATATATTATTGCTATCTAATCTATTATTATTTGAATATAATATTTTACCATCAATTACATTCTTGCTTTTATAAGCCTCTAAAATTGTGTTCTTTGATGTAAATTTAGCTTTTTGTCCAGTTAATTGATCAACTACCATCATTGTAATACCTTTTGATACTTTAAAAGGTCTCGCATCTGACTTTTTCACAGCTCTTTCAACAAATTTTTTAAATATAGGTAAAGCTGTTTTTGAGCCGGTTTCAAACTTACCCAAGGGTTCAGGATTATCCATTCCTACATAAACACCTATAACCAAGTTTGATGTAAAACCAATAAACCAAGTATCAGTATTTTCGTTAGTTGTACCAGTTTTGCCTGCTAGATTTAAGTTAAGATCTCTTAATTTTTTTCCAGTTCCTCTTTTAACTACTCCCTCTAATAATGACGTAACTTGATAAGCTGTTTGAGGTGAGAAAATTTGTTTATAAGTATCTTTAATTTCAGGATAAGCGCTTCCAGTAAATGAAATCATATCACAATTACTACAGTTTCTTTTTTCATTATTTAATATCGTATTTCCCTCACTATCTTGAATACGATCAATTAAAATTGGTATTACTAACTTGCCTCCATTAACAAAAGCAGAATAAGCAGAAGTAAGTTTCAATAGTGTAGTTTCTGCGGAACCTAAGGATATTGATAAAAGTTCGTCAGGTTCATCATATATACCAAGATTTTTGGAAAATTTAGCCAAATTTTTAATGCCTATTTTTTGCGCAATTCGAACTGTCATCAAATTTCTAGATTTTTCTAAGCCTACTCTTAAAGTAGAAGGACCATAAAATTTTTTTCCGTAATTTTCAGGCTTCCACATCTTCAAATCTGATCCTTGATCTAAAACTAGAGGTGCATCTAAAACTAAAGACGAAGGGGTAAAATTATTTTCTAAAGCTAAAGCATATACAAAAGGTTTAAAAGCTGATCCTGGTTGCCTTAAGGCTTGTGAAGCTCTATTAAACTCACTATTTTTAAAACTAAAACCCCCTGAAATAGCCATTACTCTTCCAGTGTAGGGATCCATAACAACGATACCTCCATTAATTTTAGGAATTTGTTTGAGACTAAAATTATTTTTTGAAATTTGCTCGACATAAACAACGTCTCCAACTTTTAATAAATCATCAAATTCTTTTTTAGTCCAGGTTATATCTTGGTATTTTATAAAGCCTTTTAAGTTATCTTTAGTTTCTATTTCAGCAGAAAATTTATTTATTTTTTTTATTATCGCTATTTTCCAGTTTATCGACTTTTCAATTTCGTATTTATCAAGATCATTAAACCAATTTTTGTTTAATTTTTTATTCTTAATTGGTCCTCTCCAACCTTTTCTTTTATCATACTCAATTAATCCCTCTCTTAGTGATGCAGTAGCAATTTTTTGCAATTCTAGATTGATAGGTGTATTGATATTAAATCCTTGTTTATAGACTTTCTCATAAGTTAAGGTTTCAATTACGTTTTTTCTCACATCCTCAATGTAATATTGAGCATCTTCTAAGAAGACCTTTTTCGCTTTTTTAAGTTGGATTTTTTGAGATTTAAAATTTTCATATTGATTTGAATTGATAAAATTATTTTCTAATAAATTTTTTAATACTAAATCTCTTCTGAATTTAGCTAAGTCCAAATTACGGTATGGGTTATATTTACTTGGTGCCTTAGGTAATGCTGCTAGCATCGCAGACTCAACATAATTTAGTTCTTTTATTGATTTATCAAAATATTCCAAACTAGCTGCCGCCACCCCATATGCACCACTTCCCAAATAGATTTGATTCAAGTATAACTCAAGTATCCTTTCCTTCGAAAGTGCTCTTTCAATTCTAAATGCAAGAATTGCCTCTTTAATTTTTCTATTTATGCTTACTTCATTAGTTAATAAGAAATTCTTTGCTACTTGCTGTGTAATCGTAGATGCTCCCTCTAATCTTTTTGAGGTAAATATATTGCCAATATTGTTAATAATTGCTCGAATGACTCCTTTTGCATCTACACCAGGATGTGAAAAAAAGTTTTTATCTTCCGCAGATAAAAAAGCATTGATCACTTTTTGTGGGATCGAACTATAGGGAACAAATATTCTTTTTTCTTTTGAGAAGTCGGATACTAATTCGCCATTTCCTGAATACACTTTACTAGATACTGGCGGTTTATAATTCTTTAAAAACTTATAATCAGGGATATTATTTGAAAAATTCCACAAAATTACTGTGATTAAAGTAAAAGAAATTAATGAAATACCAATAATACCAATAAATATTTTTTTTAAAATTTTACTCATTTTAATTCCATTATATACGGGAATTTGTTAAAGATATGGCATAAAGAATACACAAAATTTATAATGAATTATCTAATTAAAAAATCAAAAAAGAAAATATGGAGAAAAATTTATATATTGATGCTTCGCATCCAAATGAAACTAGAGTTGTACTTAAATTCAATGATAATATTGAGGATTACGAGTACGAGGGCTTAAAAAATAATTTAATTAAAAATAATATTTACTTAGGCAAGGTAAGTAGAATTGAGCCCTCTTTGCAAGCTGCATTTGTAGACTTTGGGAGAGAAAGACACGGATTTCTATCTTTTAATGACATTCAATCAGACTACTATCAAATCCCTAGAAGTGATCTTGAAATAATTAAATTAGAGGAAGAAAAAGCTCGAGAAGAATTATCCAAAAAAGTAGAGGAAAAAGAAGAAGAGCGTATTGCTGAGGGAAATTTAGAGTTAGAGGATCCAATTGAAATAAAAAATCAAGATGAAAAAGATAATATTGAAGATACTAAGGATAAAAAAAATAATAATAAAACAAAATTTAAAAGATATAAGATACAAGAGGTAATCAAACCTAATCAAGTAATACTTGTTCAGGTTATAAAGGATGAAAGAGGTCAAAAAGGAGCAGCATTAAGCACTTTTATATCCATAGCAGGTAAATATATTGTTTTGATGCCTAATACGCCCAAAGGAGGAGGAATTTCTAGAAAAATATTTAACCCATCTGATAGAAAAAAAATTAGATCAATACTTAATGAAATTGAAATACCAAAAGAAATGGGATTAATAGTTAGAACAGCTGGAAGCAATAAAACAAAAAATGAAATCAATCATGATTTAACAACATTGATTAACACCTGGAATCAAATAAAAGAAAATGCAATTAATTCTATTGCACCCTCTCTGATACATCAAGAAAGTGAAATTATAAAAAGAACACTTAGGGATATGTTCGATGAAAATACTCAAAACATATTTGTTGAGGGAAATGAAGGTTATAAAAAAGCACAGAATTTTATGAAAATGATGATGCCTTCACACGTAAAAAAAATAAAAAAATATAGAGGTAAAAATCCACTGTTCATCGAGGAAGGAATTGAACAGAAGCTTAATCAAATATTTGAAACAGAGATAAAATTAAGATCTGGAGGATACTTAGTTATAAATCCAACAGAGGCTTTAGTTTCAATTGATATAAATTCAGGGAGTTCAATAAAACAAAAAAATGTAGAAAATACTGCTTTAGACACCAATCTTGAAGCAGCCGATGAAATTGCAAGACAAATTAAAATTAGAGATTTATCAGGGTTAATAATTATTGATTTTATAGATATGCTTAGTTATGGGAATAGAAAATTAGTAGAGAGAAGATTAAAAGAGAAATGTAGAGCTGATAGAGCAAGAATACAAATCGGAAGGATAAGTAATTTTGGCTTACTAGAAATGTCTAGACAAAGGTTGAGAGAAAGTGCAGTTAAATGGAAAATAAATCTTACCGATGAATCTTTTGCATTAAAAATTTTAAAATTAGTCGAACTTAAAACAGTTATAAATAAGGCAAAATATGTAACTTTAAAAGTATGTGAAAAAATCTCAAATTTTTTAAAAGAAAATTTTATTGAGGATTTAAAATATTTTGAGAAAAAAAACAAAATGAAAATAGATATAATATCTGATAATAATCTAATTATACCTGAATATATAATTGATTTAAAGAATAAATCAAAAAAAACTCTTGAACTAATAGAACATTATGAAAAATTAAAAAATATAGATAAAACAGTATTACAGGAGAATATAATTCAATTAAAGAATAAGAAAGTTTACAAAAAGAAAATTTTTAAAAAAAAAAGATTTTATAAAAAAGCTAAATAATTCCTTTTGGTGGAGATGAAGCACTACCCATCAAATTTTTTTGAATCCTACCAGAAAGATAAGATTGTCTTCCTGCTATTACAGCATTTTTAAATGCGAGAGCCATATCAAAAGGTTTCGTAGCTTTTGCTATTGCAGTATTAACTAAGACACCATCACACCCAAGCTCCATTGCAATCGTTGCATCTGACGCTTGACCAAGACCAGCATCAATAATTAAAGGCAATTTTGTTTGTTTTCTAATTATTTTAATATTTGTTTGATTTTGTATACCAAGACCTGAACCAATTGGAGCAGCTAAAGGCATAATTGCACATGCTCCAGCGTTTTCTAATCTCTTAGCCATTAAAGGATCATCGTTACAATAAACCATAACTTTAAATCCCTCTCTAGACAAAACCTCAGTTGACTTCAGCGTTTCAATCATTTCTGGAAATAAATTTTCCTTATCACCCAAAACTTCTAGTTTTACTAACTTCCATCCTCCAATCTCCCTTGCTAATCTTAGTGTTCTCAAAGCTTCTTTTGAGTTGAAACAGCCTGCGGTGTTTGGCAAATAAGTAATTTTCTTTGGATCTATATAATCCATTAATAGAGCTTTTTTTTTGTCGGTTATATTAACTCTTCTTACAGCTACTGTAACTATACTTGCGCCTGATAATTTCACCGCTTTAGCACATTGCGACATACTTTTATATTTTCCTGTCCCAACAATCAAACGAGATTTAAAATTTCTTCCAGCAATTATAAATTTATCTTTCTTCAAACTAACCGCCTCCAATAAAGTGAACTATTTCTATTTTATCATTATTTCTTAAAATTTGATTATTTAGTTTTTTTTTATCTACTATTTCTTGATTTAACTCTATTGCCACTTTTTTTAATGGTATTTTTAAAGTTTTTAAAAGATCAGATAAATTTGTATTATATTTTACAAATTTAAAACTACCATTTATTTTAATTTTTATTTTTTTTATTTTTTTCATCGTATATAAAAGCTGAATGAATAATAAAATAATTATTATTAATGGTCCAAATCTTAATCTATTAGGTGAAAGAGAACAATCACAATATGGCTCAGTTACTTTTAAAGAACTAAAAGAAATCTGCGCTAAAAAATCAAATGAATTGGGTCTAAAAGTTGAATTTGCTCAATCTAATGTTGAGGGAGAATTGGTGAATATAATTCAAGAATCCAGAAAAAAATTTGAAGGAATTATAATTAATGCTGCTGCTTTCACACATACATCAGTAGCCATAAGGGATGCTTTGGATGTATTTAAAAAACCTATTATAGAATTACATATATCAAATATATATAAGAGAGAAGAATTTAGACAAAAATCTCTTATAAGTGATATAGTGACTGGTGGAATTTTTGGATTAGGTACAGACGGTTATATTTTAGCCATAATTTCTATGCAGAAACTCTTGGAAAATGAAAATTGATAAAAAAATAATTAAAGAATTAACTGAATATTTAGACGAATTTAAGCTTACTGAATTAGAATATACAGTTAAGGATACAAAAATTAAAGTTTCAAAAAATAGTATATCAGTAAACAGTCAATCTTTTCCAAATCCAAACCTTGTTTCCTCATCAAGTTCAGATGCAAATATTTCAGATGATATTGTTTCTGGTATAGAAATTAAGTCTCCGATAATTGGAACTGCGTATCATGCACCAGAACCCGGGGCAAAAAAATTTGTTGAAGTAGGAAAAAAAATTAAAAAAGGTGATACAGTTATGATTGTTGAAGCTATGAAAACAATGAATCATGTTCCTTCAACTTCAGCTGGCGTTGTAAAAAAAATTTTGGTGAGTGATGGACAACCTGTTGAATTCGGCCAAGTCTTAATCATACTAGAATAATGTTTAAAAAAATCCTAATCGCAAATCGCGGAGAAATTGCAGTTAGAGTAATAAGAGCATGTAAAGAATGGGGAATTTCTACTGTTGCTGTTCATTCAGATGTTGACAGAAATAGCATGCATGTAAAATTAGCTGATGAGAGTATTTGCATTGGCTCACATCAACCTTCCAGTAGTTATTTGAATATACCTGCTTTGTTGTCTGCTATAGATCTTACAGGAGCTGAAGCTGTCCATCCAGGCTATGGTTTTTTATCAGAAAATGCAAACTTTGCGAGAATGTTGGAAGAAAATAAAATAAAATTTATTGGTGCATCATCTAAACATATAGAGATGATGGGTGACAAAATTCAAGCTAAAAAAATTGCAAAAGAAAATGGTCTACCAGTTATTGAGGGATCAGAGGGTGGGGTTAAGAACGTAGTTGAAGCAAAAGAACTCTCTAAAAAAATTGGGTTTCCAGTTTTAATCAAGGCTTCTGACGAGGTCTACATAGAAAAATTTTTTCAGAATCCTAGGCATATTGAAGTACAGATATTAGCTGGAAAAAATAGAACAATTCATTTGCATGAGAGAGATTGTTCTGTTCAAAGAAGACATCAAAAATTAATTGAGGAAACTCCAAGTCCAGTTTTAAATAATGAAATTAGAAAAGATCTTTTTCAAAAAACTGTCAGTATGGTGAAAAAAATTGGATACGAAGGTGCTGGAACAGTGGAGTTTATATATGAAGATGGAAAATTTTACTTTTTAGAAATGAACACGAGAGTACAAGTAGAACATCCAGTCTCTGAAATGGTTACTGGTATAGATATTATCAAAGAACAAATATGGATAGCTTTTACAGGAGAGACCGCACTAGAACAATCAGACGTTAATCCAAGAGGTCATGCTATAGAATGTAGAATTAATGCAGAAGATCCAAGTAATAATTTTCAACCCTCTCCAGGAACTATCACAATGTGTAATCAGCCATCAGGATTTAGAACTAGAGTGGATGGGGCGATTTTTCAAGGATACAAGGTTACACCATATTATGATAGCTTGATTTGTAAATTGATTTGCCATGGAAGAAATAGAACAGAGGCTATTCAAAGAATGAATAGATCTCTTGACGAATTTGTGATTGATGGAATTACAACAACGATACCTTTACACAAAAAACTACTCAATCATGAAAAATTTATTAATTCAGATTTTAATGTGAGTTGGCTCGATAATGAAAAAATTGTCTAATAACATTTAACAAGCCATATATCATAAACTGGATGATCAAATGGTGCTATCGATGGGCTCGAAGAAAACATCCAACCATTGAATACAAATACATCATCTTTATTTTTATTGCTTAAGTCTCTTACCTGAATGTAAGCTGTAATTTCAGGATTGTCATCAAATTCTGAATTTTTACATTTCATACTTTTTATAGAAAGATCTTTATGTAGAGTTTCATCACCATGCTTTAGTTTCAATAATATATTTTTTGAACTTATCTTATCCAATACTTTAATTTCAGTTATAGAGCCCTCCAAGTCAGAACTTAAACTCAAATTGCTATTAAGATTTAAAAATAAAAATAAGACTAAGAATAAAAATTTAAATTTAATTTTTCCAACTTTTATATTTTTTATCATTTACATTTTTATTTTTATTTGGATAGTAAGCAGAATCTGTTCCTGTTAAATTTGGTTTGTGTGGTTTTTGCCATTTGTATTTATCGAGTTTATGGTTTTTTTCAATTTTATTTGACGTGAAATGCATCCATGAATACCACTCCACAGGTATTTTACTTGCATCAATTTCATCTGCATAAATAACCCATCTCTTTCCTTTTTTGCTTTCATAATATTTATTTCCAAAATCATCTTTACCAACAAATTTTCCAAAAAAAATTGTTTTCAATCTTGTGCCAAATGTATCTCGATTCCACCAAGTGAAAATTTTTTTTAAAAGTGTCAACATATAAAATTAAAATATTTTCAATTTAAAATTGTATAAAATAAATTAGACTAAAATTTGTTTTTGTATATAAATAAATTGAATCGTAAATCAAATTATTTTTTTATATTGAGATTTTATGGCAAAATATTTAGTCGAAACATATTATACTTGTACATTTAAAGTAAATCATCATTTAGATAGTCTGAATGAAACGGAGTTAAAAAATTTAGAAAAAAGAGATGATGGGGAATTTCAAATATTAGATGTTAAACTTGATAATAGAAAAACAAAAAGTTTAGATCTGAATAATAAAAAAATTCTAGAAAATACTAGCTTAGATATTAAATCTGAAATTAAAAAAACTAGTCAAAAAAATTTAGAAAAAATAATTAAAAAAACATCTAATAATTCAGAAGTACATGAAAAAAGATTTAGTATGCCTGATAGAAGAAAAGGCTATATTCAAAAAGCAACAATAGGTGATCATAAAGTTTATTTACATACTGGAGAATACGAAGATGGTAAAATTGGTGAAATTTTTATTGATACAAGTAAAGAAGGTGAGTTGGTAAAAGCCTTAATGAATAATTTTGCAATAGCCATATCACTTGGTCTTCAATACGGTGTTCCACTGGATGAATTTATTAATGCGTTTGTTGGAACAAAATTTGAGCCATCTGGTAAAGTTTATGGAAATGATCGGATTTTAAGTGCCACTTCAATTTTAGATTATATATTTAGAGAATTAGCTATTTCTTACCAAAATAGAGAGGATTTAGCTCATACACCAGCTATAGGAAATAATGAAAACACAAATTTAGATGAAAAAAATCCTGAGGAACAAAATCAATTATTAAAAATTGTTAAGGATATGACTAGTAAAGGCTTTGTTAGAAATAACTATAAAAAAAATCTAGTGGATTTGTCTGACGTAAAAATAAGTCTCAAAGGTAAAAAATAACTATTTTTTTGTTTTTAAAGATATATTCAACTCTTTTAATTGATCATTGCTAACTTCTGAAGGAGCATTCATCATCAAATCTTGGGCATTCTGATTCATTGGAAACATAGTAACTTCTCTTATATTTTTTTCATTTGCTAGAAGCATAACTATTCTATCTAAACCTGGGGCAATACCCCCATGTGGAGGTGCACCATAATTCAAAGCATTTATCATCCCACTAAATTTTTGATCTACTTGGTTTTTATCATATCCAGCTATAGAAAATAATTTATACATTAATTCAGGGATATGATTTCTAATAGCACCAGAAGATAGCTCAATTCCATTACATACAATATCGTACTGATAAGCCAAAATTTCGAGGGGATTATCAAAGTCAATTTTATCTATATTCCCTTGAGGCATGGAGAATGGATTATGACTAAAATTAATTCTTTTTGTCACTTCATCTCTTTCATACATTGGATAGTCAACAATCCAACAAAATGCAAAAATGTCTTCATCTATTAGATCTAAATCTTTAGCAATTTTGTTTCTGGCTAATGAAGTGATTACTTCTAAATTTTTTTCGTTATTACATGCAAAAAAGATACTATCACCTATTTTAGCACCTGTTTTTTTCATTAATTCTTCTAGAGCTTCATTTGAAAAAAATTTTCCAACAGGACCTTTACCAAAAACTTCTTTATCTTTTTCAAAAGTAAAATAAGCCATTCCAGATGCACCCTGATCTTTAGCCCATTTATCAATCCCATCAAAAAAACTTCTAGGTTTATTTTTCGTATTTTTTGTGATTATACATCTTACTTTAGAACCAGTTTTAACTAATTTTTTAAAGATCTCAAATTTTACATCGTCCCTTAAAAAGATCTCTGTTATATCATTAATTATAAGAGGATTTCTAAGATCGGGTTTGTCTGTTCCATATTTAATCATTGATTGCTTGTAAGGAATTCTTGGGAATTTTTTTTCTAATAATTTTTTTTTTGAAAAATTTTTAAAAGTATTTACTAAAAGTGTTTCTACTACATTAAAAACATCCTCTTGTTCAACAAAAGACATTTCCAAGTCTAATTGATAAAATTCTCCTGGACTCCTATCTGCTCTAGCATCTTCATCTCTAAAACAAGGTGCAATTTGAAAATACTTATCAAATCCTGAAACCATAATTAATTGTTTAAATTGTTGGGGAGCTTGAGGTAGCGCATAAAATTTCCCTGGATTTAACCTGCTTGGAACTAGAAAATCTCTCGCTCCCTCAGGACTTGATGATGTCAAAATTGGTGTCTGATATTCTAAAAAACCAAGATTATTCATCTCATTTCTTATAAATGAAATTACTTTTGATCTTAGAATAATATTTTCATGAATTTTTTTTCTTCTCAAGTCCAAAAATCTATATTTTAACCTAATCTCCTCTGAATATTCTTGATCACTAAATATTGGCATAGGAAGTTCTTTGCATGTTCCTAAAACATTAAAATTTTTTATAACAACTTCTATTTCTCCTGTGTTTATTTCTTTATTAATTGTCTCATCTGATCTGTTAACAACTTCCCCATCAATTTTTATAACTGTCTCTAGTTGCATTTTTTCAAGAATTGAAAAGTTTTTATTTTCTTTGTCTATTATACATTGTGTAATTCCATAATTATCTCTCAAATCAATAAATAAT
>LULJ01000428.1_pt1 | contig 19635 bp, 17 predicted proteins | sample 728171 | NCBI WGS metagenome assembly LULJ01 (sample SAMN03860292, study PRJNA289734) | marine metagenome | biome: seawater column; feature: ocean; material: water; isolation source: Red Sea water column Station 169 - depth 25m | place: Saudi Arabia: Red Sea | collected 2011-10-15 | depth 25 m
TAGTTGGACTGCTCCAGTCAACCAATCCTCTATCGATGTTCATTAATCTTCCAACTTCTTCATATTCATATGCAACAGTAAACCTGTTGTCACCGTTTTGATTTCCATAAATGAATCCAAAGTTATACCCAGGATCTGCATTATCGATCTGAGTTGTGGATACATTCATCTCAAAACCCTCAAAATCGGTTCTGGTAATCATATTAAAAACACCAGCAACCGCATCAGAACCGTATGTTGTAGAACCACCGTTTTTAAGTAATTCAATTCGTTTCAATGCAATTGCAGGAAAGTTTCCAATGTCCACTGGAGATTCACCTGCGTTGGTTTCAACAGCCGTTGGCACCATCCTTTTACCGTTTATTAAAACAAGAGTCCGACCAAGTCCAAGACCTCTGATGTTTACATTCTTAATCCCGGTAACTGTTCCTCCTTCTATGAATTGCTCAGACTGGTTTACCGCACCAGATACAGCAGTTAGATTTCTAACTAAGTCTGTAATCTCAGGCATACCAGATGATTCAAAATCATCCCTATCAAATGAATCAACAGGAACTGATAGTACTTCCCTGTCAGTAGCAATTAAAGAACCAGTTACTACGACTTCTTCAGTATCATCATCCTGTGAATTTATAATAGGTACAAAAAGGAGGGAGATTAAAAATAATCTTAATAAATAGAATTTATTCATAATTTTCCCCCTAGAAAATAATCTATATTTTTGCAGAATATTCAACTCTTTGATTAGCGTCAACCCCCTTATTTACATAGACCATTCTTGCTTACAATAAAATGACAAAAGGTCAAGACTTTTAATATCTAATTTTTTCGTTTTTTATTTATGAAGAAAATTATAAGAATATTTCTAAAAGCAATTGATAATCATTCTCATTTATATATAATTGAGAACGATTCTCATTATCATTATGAGATGCACCTGAAATTATTGGAAAAAATTATGAAAAAATATATCTACGCTACTTTGTTTCTAATAGGATTGTTCAGCGCATATGCCCAAAACAACGATGATATTGAAGAAGTTGAAGTCAAAGGAAAGGTTTTATACGTTGATCAAGTTAATTCTCTCAAACCACCACTTCCTATACTAGACGTTCCTCAATCTGTCTCGGTCATAACCGATGAAGAGATAAAGGAACAGGGTTTTAGGGAGATTGGAGATATTATTCGTTACACCCCAGGTGTAAATACATCGCAAGGTGAAGGACATAGAGACGCAGTTGTTTTTAGAGGAGTTCGATCAACAGCTGATTTTTATCAGGACGGTGTGCGAGATGATGTTCAGTACTACAGGTCTTTGTACAATGTAGAACAATTAGAAATCCTTAGAGGTCCAAATGCCTTGCTTTTTGGAAGAGGCGGAACCGGAGGTTTAATCAACAGAGTCTCAAAGAAAGCAGAAATCGGTGAAGCTTTTGGATCCATTGATTTTGGTGCAGATTCTTTTGGAGCTGCAGATCTAGCCGTTGACGCTAACTTTGCAACTTCCGATTCAACCGCTGTGAGACTAAACCTTCATACAGATTCTTTAGCTAATCACAGAGATTTCTATGAAGGAGAAAGATACGGAATAAACCCAACCGTTAAAATTCAAGTAGATGATGCAACTACTATAGATTTATCTTATGAATACGCAGATCATGAAAGGTTTATCGATAGAGGTATTCCTACTGAATATGAGTATTACTTCCAGTGACTTCAAAAAAATGTACAAGAATCTATATGCTGCTGGTTACGATGCGGAAGCAAATACCGTTAAGCTTGATGGTTATTTAGATCCTACAGAAAGACAAAATCTTATTATTTCAGCGAATGTCGTCAATGAATTTAATAATGGTTCTACCTCAGGGACACTCTTGGTCGGTTTAGAGTATGTTGATACTGACAATAAAAATTACCGATACAACACCTTTTTTAACAATAGAGCAGGAAAAGATGCAGGTGAACCTACAGATCAGCAAATATTCAACATCACGAGACCCTTAAACATTGCAAAAACATCAACAGGGTTAGACTCTACTGTTGATTACACAACTGATTTAAAAAGCAGTTCAGAGTCTGATCTAACAGTTACTTCTTTCTATTTGCAAGGCGATATTGATTTCTCAGACAGTTGGAAAATGATCATTGGAGGTCGTCTAGACAACTTTGATATAACTGTTACTGATGTTAAGAAATCTCAGGATCAATCTAGAAAAGACGATATGTTCTCACCAAGGTTAGGTGTAATTTACAAGCCAGCAGATAACATGTCTTTATATGTCAGCTATAGCGAAAGCTTCCTTCCAAGATCAGGTGAGCAATACAAAAAGCTCGACGCAAGTGGAGCTGCTCTTGATCCAGATGTCTATAAAAATACTGAATTTGGTTATAAATACGATATTAACGATGCATTGACATTTACAGCAGCTATCTTTGATTCTGAATCAACTCGAGCCGAAAAGGATAACGAAACAGGAGAAATGAATGAAATAAGAGGTCTTGAAGTTGAAGGTTATGAAGTAGAGCTATCTGGTGATATAGACGATCAGAATAACTTAACTTTTGGTTATACATCTCTCGATGGAGTTACTAGTAAAGGAACCAAACAGCCAAGAGAACTTCCAAATCAAATGCTTTCGCTGTGGTATTCATATCAAGCAAATGAAACATTTGGTTTTGGCTTAGGTGTGACTCATCAGGCTGAATCTTTAATAAAAGACACAACTAATGGAAGTACTGGTCCTGCTTTACCTGACTACACGAGAATAGATTTTGCTCTTCATATCAATGCATCAGATAACGATATAGTAAGAGTGCATATAGAAAATCTGACGGATGAATTATATTTCCCTCATTCACATAGTACCCACCAAGCTTCAGTTGGAGAGTCGCTAAGTGCAAGGGTTTCTTATTCAAGAAGGTTTTAACAAGGAAATATTTAAACCATGTACATTCTTGCCTTGAAATCTAAGAATTCAAAAACCGTTGGCGGAGCGGCATTGAAGATCAATACCCTGGTCATGATTTCAGGGCAGGTCATATTTAAAAGCTCAGTTCTTAATTAGGAGAGAGAACTGAAGGGAAAATCAATCTTACCATCTGTACCTACCATCAAGATTGATTTTCCCTACACTTTTAAATTAAATGTTTGGAAGAGTTTTTTTTATTCGTTCCTAAAAACACCACTGGTGAAAAATTAAGCTCTTCCTCATTTTATTTGATAAATTATTGTAATGAATGAATTCATCATTGTTTTTAGAGAAACTCTTGAGGCTTCTTTAATCGTCGGGATTATTTATACAATCCTTATAAAAAATGAACTTTACGAATCGATTAGAAAACTTTGGATAGGTGTAGCTGCAGCGCTTGTTTTCAGTATTCTTGTGGGTTATTTCGTATACATGCTCAAAGAAAGCTTCAGTAATGAATCTGCTAGAGCTCTTTTCGAATCAGTATTCATGTTTATCACGGCCGGATTGATTTGGTATGTTATTTTCTGGCTATCAAAGCACGTCAGCGATAGAAAACAAATTGAAGCAGAAACCAACACCGCCGTTCAAGCATCAACTTGGGGAATTTTCTTTGTAATTTTCTTCTCTATACTCAGAGAGGGATTTGAAACAGCTATTTTTCTTTTAGGAAGCTTTTCAATGACCGGATCTTTCAGTTATCTTGGATTCACGATAGGTGCAGCTCTAGCAATTTTAATTGGATATCTTGTTGTTGTTCAGGGCAAAAAGATCAATTTAAGATCTTTTTTTCAGGCTACAACATTACTCCTAGTTTTCTTAGCATCTGGCATGATTGCATACGGCACTCATGAAGCTGAAAGCTACTTAGTTAAGTCAGATAACTTGCAACTCATAGGCTTAGAAGATAAGTCAGACATTTCTCGTCCCTGGGATATCTTAAGACCTAAGGACAGTCTTGATGAAACTGATAATTCTTTCTTTTATTCCTATGATTTAAAGGGCAAACAACAGTACACGCACATCATGCATGACAGCGGCAGAGTTGGCGTCTTTCTCAAAGGTTTCTTTGGCTATAACAGCAATCCAAATTACATTGAGTTGCTTTTCTGGATTATCTCTTTGATTGGCGGGATAGCTCTGTGGCGATCTTTTTATCGCCCAGCAACTTAAGTTACGAATTCAAATTTACTACTTTGCTGTCTGCTTCAACCCTTTCTAAAGACATTTCTGTCCAAATATTAAAAAGTTTTGAATATCTGAAGCGTTATGTTTTGGCGTGATAGTGACTCTGAATCTTTCATCGCCTTTTGGAACTGTTGGGAAGAAGACGGGTTGAATATAGATACCGTGCTTATCTACCAAGAGATTTGCTGCGTCTTTACACAGGACAGGGTCTTTAATAAGAATTGGAATTATATGGCTATCATTTTCTATAAATGGAATTTTAAGATTTCTTAATCCAGATCTTATTTGGTCGGAATTAAATTTTATTTCACGCCTTAGGTGATCCGCTTTTTTTGCAAGCTTAATAGCTTTGATAGAACTAGCCACAATGGACGGATTAACTGAAGAAGTAAATATGAAACCGGGCGCAAAACTTCTAATGAAATCTATGATGTCCGCGTTGGCCGCCACATAGCCGCCTAATTGACCAAAAGATTTCGACAGAGTTCCGTTAATAATATCTATCTTATCGGAGACTCCAGCTTCTGCAGCGATCCCTCTTCCTTCAGGACCGTACAAGCCAACAGAATGAACTTCGTCTAAGTATGTCAGCGCATTATATTTTTCGGCAAGCCAAATAATTTTTTCAATAGGCGATCTTAAACCTTCCATGGAATAAAGGGATTCAAAAACAATCATTTTAGGAGTATTTGCATTTGACGTTTTTAAAAGCTCTTCTAAATGTTCGGTATCGTTGTGTCTAAAAATATGCACTTTAACGTTTGCATTTTTAATGCCTTGAATCATTGATGCGTGATTAAGCTCATCAGAATATATTTCAATTCCTTCTAATTTTTTGCACAAAGTCCATAAAGTAGATTGATTAGCTGTGTAAGCTGATGGGAATATCAAGGCAGAATCTTTTTTGTGCAATTCAGCTAGCGTTCTTTCAAGGTCCGCATGATAAGAGGAAGTACCAGAAATGTTTCTAGTACCGCCGGAGCCGGTGCCCAATTCTTGAGTAACTTTAATAGTTTCATTAACAATAGCAGGATGTTGGCTCAAGTTAAGATAATCATTGCTACACCAAACTTCTACCTGTCTTCTAGAATCTCCATCGCGTTCGGTTGCTTTTGGAAAAGTTGATCGTGTTCTATTTATTTCGCGGAATTTTCTATATAAACCTTGCGACTTGAGTGATTTAAGCTCGTCGCTAAAAAATTTTTCATAATTCATTTACTACCTACCATCTAATTCAGCTTGCTTTATAAGATGAATTGGTGAGAACTATAACACATCAGAACTTCTTCCAACATTCGGGTATCATTGTGTTTTTGTTAAGAACAAACAGTTATATTGAAGACTATCAGAATACTTTCAAGAAATAGCAGTCTGGCTAAAATACAAGCTCATTTGGTTGCAGATGAGATCAAAAAAAAATTTCCTGAAATGAATGTCACTCATTCATATAGAGATACCAAGGGTGACATAGATTTAACAACCCCTTTAAGCAAAATGCCCGAACAAGGAGTCTTTACATCAGATTTGAGAGATGCTCTTTTAAATGATGAGGCTGACATGGTCGTTCACTCATGGAAAGACTTGCCTATTGAAATGCCTAAAGGCACTGATATTGTCTCAACGCTACCTAGATCTGATAGCAGAGATATTCTTTTTTTTAAAAAGGACTCAATTAAAAAAAAATCTTTAAAGATCTATTCATCTTCTCCACGAAGAGAGAGAAACCTTTCAATATCATTGCCTGATTTATTGCCGTGGAAAACCTCTAAGATTGAATTTCATCCAATCAGAGGAAATATTCAAACTAGACTTTCTAAATTTTTGAATGATTCATTGGACGGAGTAGTTATTGCCAAAGCAGCTATTGATAGGCTTGCTAGGGATGAGGATTTTGTTGAGCTTTATAAAAAGAATTCTGATTTGTTTTCTTGGATGATATTGCCAAATTCAATCAATCCGTGTGCTCCAGGTCAGGGTGCGATTGCTATTGAGGTTGCAGAAAACAATGATTTTGCAAATTCTATTGCAGCCTCTATCAACGATCAAAGTACTTTTGATGCTGTATCTAGAGAGAGAGAAATTCTTTCTCAACATGGAGGAGGCTGTCATCAAAAAATAGGTGTATCAATAAGAAAGATTAATGTAGGCGAGATAACCAACATCATCGGTCTAACAGAAGAGGGCGTTGAATTAAATGAAAGCACTTTTAATCGGATACCAAAGCTTAAAGTTGAACAAAAGGTAAATAAAAATGCAATTTTTCCAGAAGAAAAAGCAGAAAGTGTTTTTTTTAAGCGCAAATTTATTAAAACCACTATAAAAAAAATAGAAGCAATGGAGAACAAAGGAATTTTTATTTCCAGACAAGATGCTTTATTGGATGGAATTAGAATTAACGCATCAAATATTTTGTGGACAGGCGGAGTTGAAACTTGGAAAAAACTTGCTGCGAAAGGCTACTGGATAAATGGCACATCAGACAGTTTAGGAAAAGATAATGAGCCGCCTTGTACTTTATTTGATGATTTAGATTGGTTGAATTTTACGCATGATAGAAACCAAGAAAAAAGTTCAATGGAAAAATTCATCTCATACGAACTGATACCAAAAGAAGATGAAATAAAAATAAGGGATAAAGAATATTTTTATTGGATGAGCGGAAGTGCTTTTGAATATGCGCTTGAATTATATCCTAATATTATCGAAGCTAATCATGCATGCGGTTTAGGGGCAAGCTATGACATAATTGACCGCCAAATTTCGGGAAAAGTTGTACCTTTTCTAAATTACGAAGATTGGAAACATCAAATAACTGCTGATACAGATGAATAGAAAATTTCCAGACACTAGATTGCGAAGGTTGCGCAGTAATCCGTCACTGCTAAAAATAACTGCAGAAACTAGCCTAACAGTCGACGATTTAATACAACCTATCTTTGTCAAGGAAGGGATCAAAAAAGCTGAAGCAATTGAATCCATGCCAAACGTAAATAGATATTCAAAGGAAGGTGTGATTGATTACTGCAAAAGCTTAATGGATCTGGGAATAAAAGCCGTCGCTCTTTTCCCTGTGATAGATTCTAAAAAAAAGGATCTAGAGGGCATCGAAGCATTTAATCGAAAAAACTTAATATGCGGGACAGTCGAGTCGATTAAAAAAAAGATTCCAGAATTAGTTCTTATTGTAGACGTTGCCCTTGATCCCTATACCGTGCATGGTCACGATGGAATATTGGACAAAAAAGATTACGTAGATAATGATAAAACAGTTGAAGTATTAAAAAAGCAAGCCTTAGTTCTAGCAGATGCGGGAGCAGACGTAATAGCGCCTTCAGATATGATGGATGGGAGAATTGGTGCTATTAGAAAAGAGCTTGAGCTAAATAATTTTTTTAACACAGTAATTCTTTCTTACGCTGCAAAATACAGTTCAAAATTTTATGGTCCCTTCAGAGAAGCTGTTCAGTCATCATCTAATTTAGGCAAAGGAAATAAAGATTCTTATCAAATGTCGCCTCATAATATTAATGAAGCTCTACACGAAGTTGAGATGGATCTTAATGAAGGAGCAGATGCCGTAATGGTAAAACCTGGCATGCCTTACTTGGATGTAATACGTGCGGTAAAAGAAAAATTCAAAGTACCAACATTTGCTTATCAAGTATCAGGTGAATACTCAATGTTGAAAGGTGCAATTGAAAAAGGGTGGTTGCAGGAAGAAGTTTTGATGGAAGTTTTACATTCTTTCAAAAGAGCAGGTTCTGACTGCATACTGACTTATGCTGCAGAAGAAATTGCAAAGAAATTGAGCTGAATCATGCCCAATTATAAGTTTGAAAATGCTTTAGCGAGGAAACCTCAATCTTGTCCTCCAATATGGTTCATGCGACAGGCAGGGAGATACCATAAACACTATCAGTCTCTTCGCAAAAAACATTCTTTTGAAGAGCTATGTAAAAAGCCTGAGTTAGCTGCAGAAACTGCTTTAGGACCAATTGAGGATTTTGACTTTGATGTTGCCATTCTTTTTAGCGACATTTTGTGGCCGTTACAAGCAATGGGGATGAATTTAGTATTTGATCCAGGGCCAAAATTTGAGGATATTCTCACTGAGCAAAATTTTAAAAAGCTACTACATAAAAAAGATCTCAGATTTATGGAGTTTCAATCGGAAGCCCTAAACTTAACCAAGGAAAAACTAAGTCACGATAAATCGCTAATTGGTTTTGTGGGAGGCCCTTGGACAGTCCTCTCCTTTGGCATGGGGACTAATAAATTAGGGAGCAATTCTATAAGCCTTACAAGAGAAAAAAATTTCATGCTGGAGGAGTTTATTATTCCTTTTCTACAAAAAAATATTTCAATGCAAATTGAAGCAGGGGCAGAAACTGTAATGATTTTTGATTCTTCAGCACATCAGTTAGATGATAAAGATTTTTCATCATATTTAGAAAAAGTAATAGAAAATATGATTAAACCTTTCGAACAAAAAGTTGGCTACTATGCGAAAGAAGAAGTTGATTACAATTGCATTATTTCCCATGCCAATAATAAAGAAAACTCTTTTGCAGGTATTGGCATAGATTCACAAACTTCATTGCAAGAAACACTAACAAAGGTTGATCATGGATTTGTGCAAGGAAACTTTGATGAATTAAAAATTCTTGCTGATTCTGATGTGTTTTATCAAGCGCTAGATCATTTCATTGAAGGCATGCTTGCATTAAGCCAAGACGAGAGGGTCGGTTGGGTTTGTGGTTTAGGACATGGAATTAATAAAGACACACCTGAAAAACATGTAAAACATTTTGTCAGTCAAATTAGGCAGGCTTTTAAATGAAATTCAAAGGCGAACAAAATTTTCAGCATGAAAATGAGCAAAAAAAGGGAGTGCTTATTGCTTACTTAGGAACTCCTGACTCTCCAGATGTATTGAGCGTAAGAAGGTACCTTAAAGAGTTTCTATCTGATCCTAGAATAATTGAAGTGCCAAAAATAATTTGGTGGTTTGTTTTAAACATTTTTATTTTAAATTTTAGATCGTTCAACTCAGCTAGGTTATACAAGTCAATCTGGACTGAGGGAGGATCGCCTTTATTAGTCAATTGCATCAAGATAAAAGAAAAGGTTCAAAAATCTCTACCATCAAATTATCAAGTAGCGCTTGGTATGAGGTATGGAAACCCGAGCATTAAAAGCGCTCTCAATGAATTAAAAGAAGCAAACTGTAGAGATATTGAGGTAATCACTCTTTTCCCTCATTATTCAGCTACAACTGTTGGGAGTATTTTTGATGCAGTATCGACAGAAATTAAATCATGGAGATGGGTGCCAAGCGTAAAATTTCTAAATAGCTATCACGATAATCCATTGTTGATTGAAATCTTGTCTGAAAGAATCAAAAAAAGTTTTGACTCTCAAGGCAAACCAGACAAATTAGTATTTTCCTATCACTCTATACCGAAGAAATATTTTGATTCAGGAGATCCCTATCATTGCCTATGCCAAAAAACCTCTAGATTGATTGCAGAAAAACTTTCTTTGGATGAGAAAGATTACATCACAGCTTTTCAGTCTAGATTTGGTCCATCTGAATGGTTGAAACCTTATACGAGCGAAACAATGAAATCTCTTCCTAAAGAGGGCATAAAATCAGTTCAGGTAGTATCTCCAGGTTTTGGTGTCGACAACTTAGAAACCTTGCAGGAAATTGATATAGAGAACAAAGAATATTTTGAGGATGCTGGTGGAGAAAATTTTCATTACATCCCTTGCCTCAATGACGATGATGATCACGTTGAATTCCTCATCAGTTTAATTGGTAAATAAAATTGGAAATCAAAGACAAAAAAGAATTGGCTTCAAATTGGTTTCGAGACTTAAGAGATACCTTTTGCTCTTCCTTTGAATTAATTGAGGGTAATAAATATAGCTTTGAAAGAAAATCATGGCCTCATAAACACTCTGGCGGTGGCGAAATGAGTATCATGAAAGGCGAGGTGTTTGAAAAAGTTGGAGTGAACATTTCAACTGTCTCAGGTAAGTTTCAAGAAGATTTTAGAGGACAAATAAAGGGCACAGAACAATCTCCAGAATATTTTGCAACTGGAATAAGCCTAGTTGCGCACATGAATTCACCAAAAATTCCTGCATTTCATTTCAATACAAGATTTCTTGTTACAGGGGAATCTTGGTTTGGAGGTGGGGCAGACTTAACTCCAACCCTGTCCGATAAAGAGGCAGTTGATCTATTCCATAATCATATGAAAGATGCTTGTAGCGACTATAAAAAGGATGCCTATGAGGAATACAAAAAAAATTGTGATGAATATTTTTACTTGGGCCATAGAGAAGAACCTAGAGGAGCTGGAGGGATTTTCTTTGATCACATTAATTCAAATGACTGGGAAAGAGACTTTGATTTTATAAAACAAGTCGGCAAATCTACTCATCAAGTTATTACACAAATTGTAGAAAGTAAAAAAGACCATTCTTGGACTGAAGAGGAGAAAAATTTACAACTTATAAAAAGAGGAAGATACGTTGAATTTAATTTGATCTGGGACAGGGGAACTTTATTTGGATTAAAAACTGGTGGCTCGACTGAAGCAATTCTGATGTCTATGCCTCCAACAGCAAAGTGGGATTGATGTTTTATCTCAGTTTGAAAGTTATTCATATCTTTTCAGTAATTTCATGGATGGTAGTGCTACTTTATCTGCCAAGATTGTTTGTCTATCACCAAAAACATATTGATAAAGAAGAAGTCGGAACAGTTTTTAAAGTCATGGAAACAAATTTGATAAGAATAGGTCACGTTGCCTTTATCGCAACTTGGCTATCAGGGGGTCTCCTGATTTCTTATTCAGGAATGGGAGAGTGGCTCATAATTAAAATATTCTTGGTGTTACTTATGACCTTTTTGTATGGATTTCTTATTCTTTCAGCTCAAAATTTCAAAATGAATCGAAACAAAAGAAGTGAGCTGTTCTTTAGGATAATTAATGAAGCACCGGCTATACTCCTGATAGGAATTCTTATTCTGGTGATTTTTAAGCCCTTTTAATTATTTTCCTAATCTTTCATTTTTTTCTTCGTTTATAATACATAAATGCAGAGAGCAGTTTATCCAGGTACTTTTGATCCTATGACTATGGGTCACGTTGACTTAGTTAAAAGGGCAAGCAAGTTATTTGATTCAGTAATAATTGCAATTGCTTCCAGCGATTCGAAGAAACCTATGTTTTCTCTTGAAGAAAGGATCGAGATAGGAAATAAAATATTTGCTGACGATCCCAAGGTTGAAGTGGTTGGTTTTTCTGGATTATTAGTCAACTTTGCTAAAGAAAACGATGCGAATATTTTGATCAGAGGGCTAAGGGTAGTGGCAGACTTTGAATACGAATTTCAATTAGCCAACATGAATAGGGCAATGAGTCCTGATATTGAGAGCGTATTCCTCACTCCCAAAGAAGAATACTCTTATATTTCATCAAGTTTAGTAAAAGAAATTGCTACGATGGGCGGAGATGTAACAAGGTTTGTCGACCCAGTGACTTTAGAAGCTCTTAATCAGAAGATCAAAAATTAGCGCTGACAATTTGAGCAGAAGACTGTACTTCTGTTGCTCATTCTAATTTCTTTTAGAGTTTTTCCGCACCTTAGACATTCTTCGTTTCCTCTTCCGTATACCTTTAATTCAATCTTAAAGTATCCCGGAGCGCTGTCAGGATTCAAATAATCTCTCAAAGTTGTACCTCCAGCCTTAATAGCTTTCTTTAAAACTTTCTTTACCGAGGCAACTAAAGCTTTGGCTTCTTTTTTTGTAATTCTGTTGGCTTTTTTTGACGGTCTTATGTGCGAATCAAATAAGGCTTCGCATGCATAAATATTTCCGATACCAACTACAATCCTTGAATTCATTATCAAAGCCTTAATTGGAACTTTTCTTCCTCTAGATATTTCATAGAGGAAGGTTTCATTGAAAGCATCAGATAATGGTTCTGGTCCAAGTGATTTGATAAGAAAATGATTTTTAAAATCTTTAGTGTAGTGAATTGAGCCAAATCGTCTTGGATCTGTGTATCTGAGTATCATTCCATTTTCAAAACATAAATCCCAATGGTCGTGTTTTTCTGGGGTTAAATTGTTGGACAAGTATCTTAGACTCCCTGACATGCCTAGGTGAATTAAAAGATACTCTGATCCTAAATCAACAATCAAATATTTTGCTCTTCTTGAAAGAGAAGAAACGCTTTTGGAAATTAGTTTCTTTGATAAGTTCGATGGAACCGGCCAACGAAGATTTTTATTTCTTAATTCAAAAGACTTTATCCGACTTTTTTCTAGTTTAGGTTTGAGAGCTCTGACCGTAGTTTCAACTTCTGGTAATTCAGGCATGAATTAATTCATAAACTCATCTAGGTTATAAAGATCCTGCGGTGAAAGAGTGCCTGCAGAAAGTTTTAAACCAAAATCGGAGAGGATAAAGTCGTATTTCGCAGAAGCGTAATCTCTCTCAGCAGCAAAAACATTTCTTTGAGCATTCAAAAGGTCAATTATATTTCTTGTATTTGCCTCAAAACCGTACTCTGTCGCAATTAAAGCTGATTCAGCTGATTTGAAAGCTTGTTCTCGCGCTTGGACATTAGCTTTCGCAGTTAAGAGAGATGAGTGTTTTGATTTTATGTCCTGAATAACACTTCTTGTAGTGAATTTGGTCTGTTCTTTTGCCTTATCATAATTGGCATATGCTTCTCTTCTTTTTGAATGCGCGATACCACCTGCAACAAGCGGCCAGCTAAATTGTATTGAATAATTATTTGATTCTGTTTCTAAACCCAAGAGAGGATTTTCAATAAAGCCACCGAATCTTCCTTGATAAGAGGTACTACTATTGAGAGTTCCAACTAGATCAATATTTGGGATATGACCACCAATGCTCGCCTTTGCGTTGTTTTGAGCAGCCCTTTCAGACAGCTTAGCAGTTTTTAAAACATTACTATTTACGAGACCAATTCTTACCCATTCATCTTGATCATCAACTAATACTTTACCGAATGGATAATCCAATAAATCAGATATCTCAGGGGCCTCGTTGACCAAGGCTATTAATATTTCTCTTGCAACTTCTAACTGACCTTCAGATGCAATCCTTGAAACTCTTGATAAATCATAGAAAGCTTGGGTTTCTTGAAAATCTGTTATCGGGGATATGTTTTCTTCAAACAATCTTTTCGCTCTATCTAATTGTTTTTTTAGAGCTCTTTCTTCTGATACAGCTGTCTCCAAGTTATTTTGAGCTTTTAACAAACCAAAATAAGCTTGCGCAACTCTAAAAATCATTTGCTGTTGAGACAAAAGAAATTGAGCAGCGGCACTTTCTGTCAAAGCCTTACCGCTGGCAAACTGAAACCACCTATCAACTCTAATAATCGGTTGACTCAATCTAAGGGAATAGCCAAATGAGTTGTATTCATCTGTTTTATTATTATCAATGAAGCTATTGTTCCAGGTAGTTGATGCACTGGTAGTAATTGATGGTAGAAGGCCAGCTAATGTTTGTTCTTTAATTTCTTTGTTAGCTCTAAATGTTGCCTCTGCTATTTTTAATTGAGGATCTTCCTCCAAGGCAATTTCATATATTTCAGATAACGTTTTACTAAAAGCTAGTGAGGTTAAAAATAGTAAGAAAAAAGAAAAGATAAAAATTTTCATTTTAAGAATATCTTGATATTTTTTTAAAAGTTATCTTCATAATAATTTTTTGAGAGGCATTATGCTATAAAATATAGTTAATGAAAAAGTTAGACGCCAAAAGCATCAAAGAAGTTCCCTTTAACGATAATATTCAACAAACTGCCAGCTCCCAATTTAAAAATTCAGAGAAAGTTTACCTCTCTGGAAGCACAAAAGATATAAGAGTTCCCATGCGGAAAATAACTCAAACTTCTTTAAAAACCTCTGATGGAGAAGAAAAGCAACCCCCAATTTTTGTTTACGATTCCTCTGGTCCATATACCGATCCAGAAGTATCTTTTGATATTAAAGAAGGCTTGCCTTCTTCAAGAACTTGGTTGAAAAAAAGGTTAGAAGAAAATCCGTCAAGCACTCAAATGAGTCTCGCTAAAAAGGGCATTGTTACACCTGAAATGGAATACATCGCCATTCGAGAAAATCAGAACATAGAAATGAATAGAAAACTGAAAGAAGGAACTTTCCATGAAGGCGAGTCTTTTGGGGCCAGCATTCCTCCTTTTTATACTCCTGAATTTGTGCGCGATGAGATAGCATGCGGAAGAGCGGTGATACCTGCAAATATTAATCATCCCGAACTTGAACCTATGATTATAGGTAGAAATTTTAAAATCAAAGTTAACTCTAATATAGGAAATTCAGCTTTATCCTCCTCAATCGAAGATGAGGTAGAAAAGTTAACATGGTCCACGCGCTGGGGGGCAGATACAGTGATGGATTTATCAACTGGTAAAAACATACATGAAACAAGAGAGTGGATTATAAGAAATTCACCTGTACCAATTGGAACAGTTCCAATTTATCAAGCCCTTGAAAAAGTCAACGGAGTAGCAGAAGACCTCAATTGGGATGTCTTCGAAGAAACATTAATTGAACAAGCAGAGCAGGGCGTAGACTATTTCACAATCCATGCAGGAGTTCTTTTGCGTTATGTCCCCATGACGGCAAAGAGAGTTACGGGTATCGTTTCAAGAGGTGGGTCCATTATGGCTAAATGGTGTCTTGCTCATCACGAGGAGAATTTCTTGTATACAAATTTTCATCAAATCTGCGACATCATGAAAAAGTACGATGTTACTTTTTCTCTCGGGGATGGCCTCCGTCCGGGCTCTATAGCCGATGCAAATGATGAAGCTCAATTTTCCGAATTGAGGACTCTCGGCGAGCTCACGAAGATAGCTTGGGGCGAAGATGTTCAAACTATGATTGAAGGACCTGGTCATGTTCCAATGCATTTGATTCAGGAAAATATGACTGAGCAACTCAAGCATTGCGATGAAGCGCCTTTTTATACTTTGGGGCCTTTAACAACTGATATCGCGCCAGGATATGATCATATTACTTCAGCAATTGGTGCTTCAATGATCGGTTGGTTTGGATGCGCTATGCTCTGTTATGTCACGCCGAAAGAACACCTAGGCTTGCCTAATAAGGAAGATGTAAAAGAAGGTTTGATGGCGTATAGAATTGCTGCTCATGCTGGAGATTTAGCGAAAGGACACCCCACAGCTCAGATTCGAGATAACGCTCTATCGAAGGCAAGATTTGAATTTAGATGGGAAGATCAGTTTAACCTTGGACTCGATCCAGAAAGATCAAGAGAATATCATGATGAAACACTCCCTAAGGACTCTGCCAAAGTTGCTCATTTTTGTTCGATGTGTGGACCGAAGTTTTGCTCAATGAAGATTTCTCAGGAAGTAAGAGATTATGCAAAAAACGAGGAAGATAAATTATCTGAGGAGATGAAAAGGAAATCTGAAGAATTCTTAGAACAAGGTAGTGAAATTTACAAAGAAGTCTAAAGACAAGAAATAGTGGCAAAGGAGTATACATCCGAATCAATTGAGGTGCTCTCTGGTCTTGAGCCCGTTAGAAAAAGACCAGGAATGTACACAGATACGTCCAACCCAAATCACCTTATCGCAGAAGTTGTAGATAACAGCGTAGATGAAGCACTTGCTGGACATGCAAAACAAATATCAGTTCTTCTTTCAAAGGATGGATCTATTACAGTTGAAGATGATGGCAGGGGCATGCCAGTAGATATTCATCCAGAAGAGAAGGTTCCAGGCGTTGAGTTAATTTTTACCAGGTTGCACGCCGGAGCAAAATTTACCAATAAGGATTACACCTTTTCAGGAGGGCTTCATGGTGTTGGAGTTTCAGTTGTTAATGCATTGTCCAAAAAACTAAATGCTGAAATCAAAAGAGATGGAAAAAAACATGAAATTCAATTCAAAGGCGGTGAAATCTCTAAACCACTCAAAGTAATTGATTCTGTCGGACAAAGGAACACCGGTACTAAGATCACCTTTTACCCTGATGAAGCATTTCTCGATACCACAAAAATATCAGTAAAAAATTTAAAGTATTCCCTTAAGGCAAAAGCTGTTCTTTGCTCAGGTTTGACCATAAATTTCATAGATAAGATTGCTAATGAAAAAGAATGAATCAGGACTGAGGTCTGGAATTACTGAATCCATAAGAGAGTTTTGTGCGCTAAGAAATTTAATTCCGAAAGGAATCAAATTGACTCAGGAAGATGTAATGAAAGATTGCTCTTTTATTTTGTCCGCAAAGATAAAGGATCCTCAGTTTACTGGGCAAACCAAAGAAAAGTTATCTTCCAAAGATTTTCAAGCCACTGCTACTTCAATAATTAAAGATGCTTTTTCATTATGGTTGAATCAAGAAACAGAGGCAGCAGAAAAAATTGCTCTGCTAAGTATCGATAACGCCCAAGAAAGATCAAAGAAAGTAAAAAAAGTAGAAAGAAAAAAAATTGCAAAAGGACCTACATTACCGGGAAAACTTACAGATTGTGTTTCCACAGATGATGATGAAACCGAGCTTTTCCTAGTTGAGGGAGAGTCAGCAGGAGGATCAATAACTCAATCACAGGAGGTGAAAGATATCTCTCTTGCTCTTGGTTTAGAGCCAGGATGTAGTGATTTAAATGGTCTTCGTTACGGGAAAGTTTGTATTCTTGCCGATGCCGATTCTGATGGTGCGCATATAGCAACATTATTGTGTGCTCTATTTTTGAGACACTTTAGACCTCTTGTAGAGGCTGGAAAAGTCTTTGTAGCGCAACCTCCTCTGTATCGTGTTGATCAAGGGAAAGAAGTTTTTTATGCCCTTGATGACGAAGAAAAAGATGATTTGGTGAAAGAGTTAGGCAAAAAAAATAAATCAAAGAAAATTGAAGTACAAAGATTCAAAGGTTTAGGAGAAATGAATCCAGGCCAGCTTAGAGAAACTACAATGATCAAAGACTCAAGAAAACTAGTAAAATTAACTCTAGATCAGCCTACAAAATCAATATCTATGATGGATATGTTGCTCTCTAAAAAAAGAGCAGCAGATCGAAAAACCTGGTTAGAGGATAAAGGAAATCTAGCTACTTTAAGCAAAGGAGAATGAGCAAAGAAAGTGACCTGCCATTTTTCAATTACGCTGAAAAGGCGTACTTGGAATATTCGATGTACGTCATTCTTGATAGGGCATTACCTTTTATAGGTGATGGGTTAAAGCCTGTTCAAAGAAGGATTATTTATGCAATGTCTGAGTTAGGACTTAAATCCAGCTCTAAGTTTAAAAAAAGTGCCAGGACTGTAGGAGATGTAATAGGTAAATTTCATCCGCACGGTGACTCTGCAGCCTACGAAGCAATGGTTTTGTTAGCTCAAAACTTTTCTACCAGATATCCACTGTTAGAAGGACAAGGAAATTGGGGATCGTTAGATGATCCAAAAAGTTTTGCTGCTATGAGGTATACGGAATGCAGACTGTCAGCTTATGCCCAATCACTTCTTGATGAGGCTGCACAAGGAACAGTTGACTGGATACCAAACTTTGATGGGACTCTTATTGAACCAAAATTTCTTCCGGACAGACTTCCCAATGTTTTATTAAATGGTGCTTCTGGAATTGCAGTTGGGATGGCAACAGATATACCGCCGCATAATCTAAAAGAGATTGGCACTGGTGTGATTTCTTTAATTGATAGTCCAAAACTTTCAAATAAAGAATTGATGAAAGATATTTCAGCGCCAGACTATCCTACTTCGGCTCAGATTATGAATTCAGAAGAAGAGGTTTTAGAAATATATGAAACTGGAAGAGGAGCCATTACTTTAAGATCAACGTTTGATGTAGAGGATGGAAATATCGTAATAAATTCTCTTCCATATCAAGTCTCTTCCATGAAAGCAATAGAACAAATTGCTGCACAGATTGATTCTAAAAAGCTTTCAATGATCGAAGATATAAGAGATGAGGGAGACGAACATAATCCAGTACGAATCGTAATTGTTCCAAGATCAAATCGTGTTGATAAAGATGCGTTAATGTCTCATTTATTCGCAACAACTGAGCTACAAAAAAATACACGTGTAAACATGAATGCTATCGGCCTTGATGGTAAGCCCAAAGTATTTGACCTCAAAGGAATTCTCAAGGAATGGATTAAGTTCAGGACAGAGACTGTAAAGAGGCGAATACAACATAGGCTTGACTGGGTTGATGACAGACTGCACATCTTAAAAGGTCTTCTTATAGCGTATTTAAACCTTGATGAAATAATAAATATCATTAGAAACGAAGACGATCCAAAAAAGACTTTAATGAAAAAATTTAAGCTTTCAGATCTGCAAGCTAATGCAATTTTGGATATACGTCTTAGACAATTAGCAAAACTTGAAGAAATATCTATAAAAACTGAGCAAGAGGATCTAGCCTCAGAAAAAAAAGAGTTGGAGGCATATCTAAAATCATCATCTAGGCTGAAAACTCTCATCAAAAAAGAACTTAAAGCTGACTCAGAGGAATATGGCGATGAACGAAAAAGTTTCTATGGAGAAGGGGTCTCTGCAAAAGCATTTGATGAGTTAGATCTTATTTCTAATGATCCTATGACGGTTGTATTATCAGAAAAGGGATGGATCAGAGCAGCTAAGGGGCACGACATTGATCCTGAAAGCTTGCAATATCGAGAAGGAGATAGTTTTCTTTCAGCAAGTAAAGGCAGAAACAGTGAATCTGTCGTGATCATTGATAACTCAGGAAAATCCTATTCTTTACCTATTCATAAATTACCATCCGCCAGAGGACAGGGAGAGCCGGTTTCAGGAAAAATTAATGCACCTTCAGGCTCAAGTTTTAAAGGCGTGATTGCAGGTCCAGCTGATCAGAGGCTGCTTTTGATGTCCGATCTTGGATATGGCCTCTTAACTAAAATTGAAGATATCTTTACAAAAAATAGATCTGGTAAATCAGCTCTAAATGTTAAAGATGCAAGACCCATCAAACCTATAGAGGTAAGTGAAACTGATCAGAAAATAGCTCTTGTTACGGCGGCAGGAAAATTATTAGTAATTGATCTAGGAGATATTCCTGTTTTAGCTAGAGGAAAAGGGAATAAATTAATTGGGATTGATAAAAAACTTTATGCGTCAGAAGAAGATAAAGTTATTTTTGCCAATGCTCTTGGCGAAAATGACTCCTTAAAAATATTTAGTGGCAAGCAACACTTTGAAATAAAATCAAAAGATTTAAATAACTTCATTGGTGCAAGAGGAAGGAAGGGAAATTTTCTTCCAAAAGGCTTCAGAAAAATCAACAGGACCGAAACTATTCCAAAGGACTAGCAAAAAGATTTTGTAACTTTTTCTAGTTTTGAAAATCCTTCTTCTATCTCCTGATCGCTGATAATCAGAGA
>LULJ01000659.1_pt1 | contig 19578 bp, 10 predicted proteins | sample 728171 | NCBI WGS metagenome assembly LULJ01 (sample SAMN03860292, study PRJNA289734) | marine metagenome | biome: seawater column; feature: ocean; material: water; isolation source: Red Sea water column Station 169 - depth 25m | place: Saudi Arabia: Red Sea | collected 2011-10-15 | depth 25 m
ATAGTATAAATCCATGTGCTTGGTGAAGCTACAGACGGGTCATAATAATCAGCTTTGGTCCAGATAATCGTCATGGTTTCTTGAATTATTTCTTCAGCGATTGCATCATCTGCACCTGACTTCATCAAAAAAGATTTAAGTCTTGGACCAAAATAATCAAAAATTTTTTTAAAACTCCTAATATCCTGCCTTTCAGCAATATTCTGAAGTGCTTCTACAAAGGGATTTTTAACTTTTACCATCAATCTCTCCAAATACATCTTTCCATTTATTATTTTAAAAATCAATCTTAATTGGTATATTCTGTGTCATCAAATCAGCATGTTTAAACAAAAATTATCATACTTAACTTTATGCTTTTGTTTTTTAATGACTAATTTGTTTGCCAGTCACTCCATTGACTTTGAGCATGGCAAGTGGTCCTTTAAAAAAATAAACAATAAAACATGTTCGATTTTTCAAGTACCTACATCCGAAAAAGGTGACTATACCAATAGAGGAGCAGTTATTTTTTATGTTTTTAAGGAAGGTGCAGCTGAATATGTAAGAATAGATGCTGGTTACCCATATGACTCACAAAAATATGTAAAGGTTACTATTGACTCTAAAAATTATCAATTTTTTGGTGAAGACGACTCTGCTTGGTCAATGGCAGATGACACAGTCATCATCAAAGCTTTAAAAGCTGGAAAAAAAATGACAGTTGTTGGATATTCTAAAAGAGGCACAGAGACAACAGATACATACACGTTAATTGGTTTTACTAACGCGTATAATTCTCTTCAACAAGACTGTTAAGAAAATATGAAAAATAAAATTGTTTTAGCCTACTCAGGTGGATTGGACACAAGCGTCATACTGAAATGGCTGCAAACTGAATATAACGCAGATGTTATCGCCTATGCAGCTGATCTTGGTCAAGGCGCAGAGTTAACCGAAGCAAAAATCAAAGCAAAAAAACTTGGCGCAAAGAAAATATATATTGAAAATTTAAAAGAAGAATTTGTTCGAGATTATGTTTTCCCCATGTTTCGTTGTAATACAATCTATGAGGGTGAGTATCTTTTAGGAACATCAATTGCTCGACCATTAATTGCTAAGAGACAAATTGAAATTGCGAAAAAAGAAAAAGCTAATGCTGTTTCGCATGGAGCGACAGGCAAAGGAAACGACCAAGTACGATTTGAATTTTCTTACTATGCCCTAGAACCCAAAATTAAGGTAATTGCACCTTGGAGAGAATGGGATTTATCATCAAGAACTAAACTTTTGGAATTCGCAGCCAAAAATAAAATCTCTATTATGAAACACAACAAGAAAGAGTCTCCCTATAGTGTGGACGCAAACGTTCTCCATCGATCTGCTGAAGGAAAAATTCTGGAAGATCCATGGAAAAGACCACCTGAAAATGTATTTGGAATTTCTAAAAGCCCACATTCAGCTCCTAACAAAGAGACTGTTATAACCATTCAATTTCAAAATGGTGATCCTATCGCTATTAACGGAAAAAAGCTCTCAGCATTTAACTTGTTAGAAAAGTTAAATAAATTAGGAGCAGCTAATGGAATTGGAAGAGTGGATATTGTAGAAAATAGATACGTAGGAATTAAATCACGTGGTGTCTATGAAACACCGGGTGGTACAATTCTTCTCAAAGCACATCGAGCTATGGAAAGTATAACTTTAGATAGAGAAGAGGTTTTTACTAAAGACGAGCTCATGCCCAAATATGCAAGATTAATTTATAATGGATATTGGTTTGCTCCTGAAAGGGTGATGATGCAAAAAGCAATTGACGCCACGCAAAAAAGAGTAAACGGACAAGTAAAGCTTGTTCTTTATAAAGGCAATGTGATTGTCATTGGAAGACAGTCGCCTAATAGCTTATAAAATAAACTTAAATTCTAGGTCCCACATTACCTTCAGCAAGGTGAAGTGTATCTATACGATCTTCAACTCTAAATATTTTTCCATCCTCATTATAATGAGCAATTTGTAAATCCCATATATCAGTAATAGTTGAAGAATTACCTCTTGAAATAATAATCAAAATTCTTTTTTCCTTATCATGATAAACCTCATCAATGGTTTCTTCCCAGTTAGGAAAAGATTTAGAAAGGTGTACAAAAAGATCGTTGATACTTTTTCTATCGTAAACACCCGCTGCTACGTGCTTTGGATGCAATATAAATTTGATATCATCAGTACAATATTCAAAAAATTTATCTAAATTATGATCTCTTAGAAGTAAATTAAAAATCTCTCTGGCTTTAGTCTCATTCACTTTTCATTTATCCTTGTGTTAAAAAATAATCTGATATGCCTAACTCCATAATATCTGCTATAACATTTACAATTTGATCTTTATGCTCTGGTCCAACTAAAATTCTGTACATCACAGGGTCAGAAACCATCGTTGGTCTAACTTCAACTCGCGTTCCAATTTTTTTTGATATATCGTCAGCTACAATTTGAGAGACCTTTTCTTTTTTAAAAGCACCAACTTGAATAAATGCTGATTGATTTGGGTTATAGGATGTCATTGTCTCAATCTGATCTCCAAGACTATCGTTAAGTGCAGCAATTAAAACACTTTTATTTGGTTTAGGCTTCGATTTAATTTTAAAACTTGAGTCGAAGATAATATCCAAATCTTCTACATATTTATCTTCTTTAAAATTCAGTGCAGCAATAAGTGAGTCTAACATCTCTTCATTTACAACTTTTTTACTTGTAATGATTTCATCAATCTTTTCTTCCATAGCACGGTTGAGTGCATCTAACTGCTCCTCATTAACAGTTTCTTCTTCAATTGTTTTTAGCTCAGGAACAGTTTTAAGGCGTTGATCATTAATGTCCCACGACAATGTAAATGTATCTGAAATATTAGTTATATCATTGCTTGCTTCTATAGTTAGATCTAATGAGCCGTTAGCAAATGGTGGGTTGCCGACAAATGTATATTGCGATGGAAGGAAGACTAACCATGATGGTAAGGCGTCCCCATTGGCCATCTTTACATTGTATCTAGTTTTACCACTACCCTCTAAATAAAAAGATTTTTCATCAAACTTAAATACAAAATCTACAAAATTATAATTTGATAAAGCAACATTATCCTCTACAATTTTAGCTGTTTGTATAAGAACAGGATTTTGATCATTAATTGGTATTGATACAAAAGAATTATATTTTTTAGTCCAACGATTTAAGTTTTCTTTTAGAGTCAACGCAAGTTCGCTATCACTAATTTGGGATAAATTTTCTGGAGTAAAGTTCATGCCTACAGAGGAGTACAATGTTCCCAGACTATATTGTAATTCAGCATATGCTATGTCATTTCTTAGACGAGAAACAAGTAGACTTGCTTCCTCTCTAATCATTTCTAATTCTCCAAATCGAGAAATTTTTTGGGCATTTGAAATTAAATCATTAATTCTTTGAGCAACATTGAGGTAATGTTTGGCGTTACTGTATTCTCTTAAACTTTGTGCATAGTTGATATTAGCAATGTGGACTTGAGATAAAACAGCCATTGATATAGCTAATCTTTGTTCTTCAATCAGTTTTTCATTAATTTGATTTATGTCATTGATGTTACTTGCTTGAAAAATATTCAATAAATTGGCGCCAAAAACAGCACCGTATTCTACATTATCTTTATTTAACAAATACTTATTGGAGTCATAGGTCCATGTAGCATTAAATTGAAGTGATGGAAACAAAGATAGCATCGAAGCTTTTGCTTCTTGAGCTGTAACTTTTTCTTGATATCTAACCTCTAAAAGTTCTGGTCTTGAAAATAACGCTGCTTCTTCTTGCTCTTCTAGAGACATATTCAACTCTGTTAGAGGCTGTTCTGTTTTGATTAAAATATATTCTTGATTTGGTAATAGTCCCATTAATTTAGATAGCTGTGCGCGAGAGTCCATTAAAGCTCGGCGCTGCGTATTTAAAATTTGTAAAACATCAAGTAATTCTTTTTGGTACAATAAAGCATCCATTGGCGAACTAATTAAAAGCTCTTCAATGTATTCATAATCATCTAACGCTGCATTAACCCTATCCATTAAAGGATTTATTTGACTTAATAACTCGTCAGCAGAAAGTGTCTTCCAATAGGCATAAATAACTTCTTTTGTTAAATTATGAATAGCCTTACGCTCTAATTCTTTTGAAATTAAATATTTATTAGCTTGCTGACCTGCTCTGACATAAGACAAACCAAAGTCTAATGCATTCCAAGTGAAACCTATGTCATATGAATTTGAGGGTGTTTGTTGTGAGAGAGTGTATGTAGGGCTATCGGCAATAGCTTCTGCAGCTGTATTATCTGTACCAGTAATATCATTTCCATCGCTGTCTTTTTCAGCAGTCATATTAACACTCGTTGAAGCGGGATGTTTTTCTAAAACTTTATAACCTGCGTTGACTGATAGTTTCGGCAACATATCAAACTTGACCACATCTATTTGACCCTGGCTTAATGCCGAGTCCATCAGATTCAATCGTAAATCACGATTATTTTTGATTGCGATGGCAATAGCCTGGTAAAGATCAATTTCTAAAGGAGCACCTTCAGATGTTTGTTTGAGATATTCTAAATCCTCTTGGGATGAAAGCTGGACTTCTTCTTTTACAATTGGCATGGGTGTCTTTGAACACCCCCAAATGAAAATAGTAGCAATAAATACAACAAAAACCTTATAATTAGCCATTCTTTCCCCGTCAAAAATAACAGCATAAAATCTCATAATTGTGGATAAAAAACAACTATGAAATTTCTATATATTTTTACAAATTCAATGAAAATCCATTGAATTTATTGTATATTTCTGGGCTGGAGGAATAAGAGGAGAGTAAATAAGTGCCTGACAAACAGAAAACTTATCCACATTTTAGCATTCAAATGCTGGAACCAAGAATCATGTTTGATGGTGCTACTGTTTATGCTGCTAGTGAAGCCATTGAAGCTGTCGAAGACCAAATTCAAAACAACTCTCTCAATGAAACTGATCTTTCAACAAATTTAAAAGCGATTACACACAACAATGACTCGAGAAAAGAAATTGTCTTCATAGACAAGGGTGTTGATGATTATCAAACAATCATTAACTCCATCGATGACACAAAATCTATCTATTTAATTGACTCCAATGAAAACGGCTTTGAAAAAATGCAGAGTATTTTGCAAGATCAAAGTGACATCGATGCAGTACATATAATAGGACACGCAAGTACTGGTCAGGTAGTACTAGGAAATTCAATATTAAATTCGGAAACGATTAATTCTTTTCGCACTACACTTCAATCAATTGGTACCTCGTTAACTCAAGACGGTGACTTATTATTTTATGGTTGTAACCTGGCTCAAGGTGATCAGGGAAAGTTACTTATTCAACAAATTGGAAATATCACTCAAGCAGATATCGCAGCCTCTGATGATATTACAGGTAAGGGTGGTGATTGGAACTTAGAAAAAAAATACGGTATCGTTGAAACTAACGGAATTAGTGTTGTTGATTACAAACACTCTCTTCTTCAAAATGGAATTTCATCATTAGATGGTTTTGTAGAAAATACGGGAACTAATTTAAGAGCGGGTACTAGTGATGGTGGACACGCAGCATCTGCTTCTAATCACACTGATGGACACAGTCCCTATGTTATTACCTTAGAGAGAGAAAATATAAACTCAGGCTCATTTGCTTTTTATAAGACTACAAATTTAGGCACTGGATATGAAGAAAATAATAGCGGTGTCCGAACTAGAGGTCCTGACATAACATCAGGCACTACTACTGTTGATGCTTCATCAACGCCTATGAATTCATATTATGTTTATGCCACAGAAAACTCAGGAAGAAATACTGTGAGGTCAGTTACTTTTGAAAATGAAATACTAGGTGTTTGGTTCAACATGAATAATATCATTGCATATTCAGGAGTTGATAAAAGTGGAGGGAATTATCACACAATAAGCCAACATGGTAGTGGAGGCCAAAATGCATTCAGCACAGAGAAATTAAAATGGGAGTGGAGCGCAAGTGTTTCAGATACTAGTAAACCCTCAGGCCATAAACATGACTGGTTTGGTGTCGATACTGACTCAAATAAACTTTATATAGGATTTAATAATGGTGCAGATCATGGTGATATAGTAAGAGTATTTACAAAAGCAAGTAATCAAGCACCCGTTGCTGTAGATGATACAGACAGCGTTAATGAGGACGCTACTGTTACAAAAACAGGATCTGAAAATGACGTGCTTAACGACGATAGTGATCCAGATGGAGATACAATTACTGTATCAAAAATTAATCATAACGGCGGCACTAACTCAAATGTTTCCTCATCAAGCACATCTAGTAGTGGCGGAACATCAGTCACTGGAACATACGGAACTTTAACTATTGGAGGTGACGGTTCTTATACTTACGTCGCTGATCAAGATTTAACAGATGATCTGGATGCAGGTGATCCAGCAACAGATATTTTTGTTTACACAATTACAGATGGTGGACTTACAGATACCGCAAATTTAACTATCTCAATTACAGGCGTGAATGACGCCCCTGTTGCAGTTGATGATGCAGACTCTGTTACTGCAGCTCAAAGTGTTTCAAAATCTGCTTCACAAGATGATGTTATGAACGATGATAGCGACCCTGATGATGATGACTCATTTACTGTTACCCACATAAAAAAAGCTGGTGGCTCAGACTCAACTGTATCTTCAGGGACCACTAATTCCAATGGAACCTCAGTTACTGGTACATATGGTGTTCTTACAATAGGAGCTGATGGTTCTTATACTTATAACGCGAATAACGCCGTTGGATTGGCTCTTAATCAAACAGCCATTGATACATTCGAATATACTATTACAGACACTCAAGGCGGTACTGCATCAGCAGATTTAGTTATTACGATTACAGGTATCAACAACTCCCCTAGTGCTCAAAATGATGTGGGTGTGATTGATGAGGGCGAGACATTAACAGTTGCAAACGGCGCTAATGCTAATGTTTCTGGAAGTTTTGATGCAGATGAGGAACATTCTGGTGATCTAATTGACACAAGTTCAAGCTCACATAAAGACAGTGACCCTGATGGCGACACTCTTTCGATAACACTCATAAAAGAGACAACCGCAGGTTCTAACAGTAGCATCACTTCAAACAGCACATATAATGGTACTGGCAGTAGTGCTGGCACATCAGTTTCTGGATTGTATGGTACACTTACAATCGGATCAGATGGCTCTTATAAATATGTTGCAAATGATAGTATATCTGGTTTCGACTCCAGTGAAACACTAACGGATAGCTTTACTTATACTTTAAGTGATGGAAGTGCAACAGATACGGGCACTTTAACAATTACGCTTTTGGGTCAAGATAATGAAAACCCCTCGGCTACCGATAACACTAACGCAGTTAATGAAGACGCAACAGTCACTGTTACGGATGGAACAACAGGTGTCACAGGAGATGTTCTTATAAATGACACTGATCCCGAGGGAGATACTCTTACTGTTTCAAAAATAAAAAAGAATAATGGAAATTTCTCAAATGTATCCTCAGGAACTACCAATAGTAATGGAACTAGCGTTACAGGATCTTATGGAACATTAGTCATCGGCGCTGACGGATCTTATACTTACACTGCTGATCAAGATTTAGCAGACGCTCTAGACGGTGGTAGCCCAGCTGACACTATTACAGATGTGTTTGTCTATGAAGTTTCAGATGGAAATAGCGGATCAGATACAGCAAATATAACAATTACTATTACAGGCATAAACGACCCAGTTGTTGCTACCGATGACACTGACTCTGTCAACGAGGACGCTTCAGTGACAAAAACTGGAGCGCAAGATGATGTATTAGATGATGATACAGATGCAGATGCGTCAGCATCTTTAAGTGTGTCGAAAATTAAACATAGTACAGACAGCTCATACTCTTCTGTTACATCAAGCAGTACACATTTAAGTAATTTTACAACAGTCACCGGAACCTATGGAACATTAAAAATTGGTGCTGACGGATCATATATATACACAGCTGATCAAACAGCAGCTGATGCTATAGATGCTAGTGATACAAAAACCGATGTCTTTGATTATGAAGCTACAGATGGCACACTTACAGCTACCGCAACTTTAACTATAACTGTAACGGGAGTGAACGATGCCCCCGTTGCGCAAAATGATACTGGAACCATTAATGAAGATGGAACCTTGACTGTTATTAATAGCAGTAATAATACTACCGTAACACCTGCATCTCTTGATACTGGTTCTCCATATGCAACTACAAATACAACTCGTTCTGTAGCATTTAATCATGATGGGACTAAAATGTTTGTTCTTGAACATAGCAATTCACCAGATATCTCTGTACACGCTTTAACAACTGCTTTTGATAGCTGTATATAAGCAATGGCTCAGGAAGCAATAAAAAGATTCATGAATTTGCTTTATCTACAGCCTATGATATTTCCTCATTACCAACACCTACTTCAACTGTAATTAGCGGTCAAGACGGCAACCCTAGAGGTTTTACTTTTAATACTGATGGAACTAAAATGTTTTTACTGGGAGATATTAATAATACTGTTTATGAATATTCTCTATCAACTGCTTTTGATTCCTCAACAATTTCATACACAAGTAGAAGTTTAGATTTTAGTGCAAAAGAAGAAACACCAAGGGGAATTTCATTTAACGCAACAGGCACAAAATTGTTTATCACAGGTCAGCAAAATGATGATATTTTAGAATACGATCTTAGTACCGGTTTTAACTTATCTACAGCAACATTTAATGGTGCATTTGATGTGAGTAGCTATGCAGATAAACCAACTGATATTATATTTAATAATGATGGATCCAAAGCATTTTTAGCTCGAGCATCAAGTAACGGAATCCAATCTTTTTCACTTTCAAGTCCATATAGTTTTGTAGACATCACCGGCGAATATACCGGCGATGTAATAGATACAACCTCAAGTTCAAACAAGGACTCTGATGCTGACGCTAGTGCTTCTTTGAGAGTTTCAGCAATTCAACATAGCTCGGCAGGCTCTTCCACAGCTGTAAGCAATAATACTACTTACGGTGCTTCTGGAACTACCGCGGGCACAACTGTTAGTGGAACTTATGGTCAACTAACCATTGGTTCAGACGGCTCATATAAATACGTTGCTAACGACTCCGATGCGGACGCTCTTGATGCAGGCGATATAGTCACAGACGTATTTACTTACACATTGACTGACGGGACTGCAACGGATACTGCAACAATTACTATCACAGTTATTGGTATAAACGATACTCCTACCGCACAAGATGACGAAGGTGCAATAACCGAAGATCTAACTTTGACTGTTACAAACGGATCAAATTCCAACATTTCTGGTTCTCTTGACACAACAGGAGAAAATTCAGGTGATGTATTAGACACCTCCTCAAGCTCTCATAAAGATACTGATTTAGATACATCAGCTTCTTTAAGCGTAATGCTCATTAGAAAAAATCTTGGCACAGATTCTTCTGTTCAACCAGGAAGTTCTTATAACAGTAGCGGTACCTCCGTAACAGGAACTTATGGTACTTTAACAATTGGTGCAGACGGATCGTATAGTTATACTGCTGATCAGGCAGCTGCAGACTCCATTGCAGCTGGAGAGAGTCAGAATGATGTCTTTGTTTACACCATAACTGATGGCACGCAAGATAACACAGCAAATATTACTATTAAAGTATTAGGGGCAAACGATAACCCATCAGCACAAAATGATGTCGGCGTCGTCAATGAAGGATCTACACTAACTGTTCAAAATAGTGCAAATGCAAATGTTGACGGCAGTTTTGATGCAAACGGTGAACACTCAGGTGATGTGATACATACAACTTCAAGTTCACACAAAGATAGTGATCTTGACACAAACGACACTCTTAGAATCACTCAAATTAAAAAAAGTGGTGGTGATAATTCTAGTGTTTCTTCAGGGAGTTCTTATAATAGTAGTGGCACAGATGTTACGGGTTCTTACGGTACTTTGACAATTGGCGCAGATGGTTCTTACACATATGTAGCAAGCTCTGATATTTCAGGATTAAACGATGGTGCTACAGTGTCTGATACTTTTACATACACTTTATTCGATGGAACAACCACCACCACTGCAGATCTCGTACTGACTGTTATTGGAGGTGCTGCAAGCAATCAAACCCCAGTAGCTGTTAACGATACAGATAGTGTGAATGAAAATGCATCTGTAACCAAAACAGGTGCTCAAAACGATGTCTTAAATGATGACAGTGACCCAGATGGAGATACAATTAGAGTTGATCAAATTCAACATAGCACTGCAGCTTCAGGCACATCTGTAAGTAATAATACTACTTACGGTGCCTCTGGAACTACCACGGGCACAACTGTTACCGGAACTTACGGTCAACTAACCATTGGTTCAGATGGCTCATATGTATACTCAGCAAATCAATCAGCTGCTGAAGCCCTTGCTACAGATGTTCAAAGGAATGATGTATTTACTTATAGAATTACTGACGGTTCTGCAACCGCGACGGCAACACTAACTATTACTGTTACAGGTGTGAATGACGCCCCTGTAGCTGTTGATGACACCGATAGTGTGAACGAAAATGAAACTGTTACCAAAACGGGATCTCAAAATGATGTTTTAAATGATGATACAGATGCTGATACCGGTGCGTCTCTTTCAGTGTCAAATATATCGCATACGAATGGCAACTCTGGATCAGTCTCCTCAAGTTCGACTTATAATAGTAGTGGTACGCAAATAGTTGGTACTTATGGTACTTTAACAATCGGTGCAGACGGATCGTATAGTTATACTGCTGATCAAACAGCAGCTGATGCTTTAGATGTTGGAGAAAGTAAAAATGATGTATTTACTTACACATTGACGGATGGTACAGCGACTGACACAGCAACACTAACGATTGCAGTTTCAGGAAAGAACGACACACCCGTAGGTGTAGACGATACCGATAGTGTGAACGAAGATGCTACTGTTACTAAAACGGGATCTGAGGAAGACGTGTTAAATGATGATACAGATGCTGATACAGATGCTTCGCTAACAGTTACTAATATATCGCATACAAATGGTAACTCTGGAACTGTTTCTTCGGGTTCGACTTATAGCAGTAGTGGCACACAAATAGTCGGTACTTATGGTACCTTAACAGTTGGAGCTGATGGTTCTTATACTTACACAGCCGATCAAACTGCAGCTGATGATTTAGATGCTAATGATCCTGCAAGTGATGTCTTTACTTATACGCTAACCGATGAAAATTCTGCAACCGCGACAGCATTACTGACAATCAATATTACTGGTGTAAATGATGCTCCAGTAGCTGTTGATGACACCGATAGTGTGAACGAGGATGAAACTGTCTCTAAAACCGCTTCACAAAATGATGTTTTAAATGATGATACAGATGCAGATGACTCAGCCTCTCTTACAGTTTCTGCTATTAGAACTGGGGCAGAGGATGGAACGGGTAATAGCGGCACTGTTGGATCTGCTTTAACTGGTACTTACGGAACACTAACTCTTAATTCAAATGGATCTTATACTTATGTCGCTGATCAAAGTGCAGCTGATGATTTAGATGCAGGTGATACAGCAAACGACATCTTCACCTATACAGTTTCTGATGGAACAGCAACTGATACAGCAACATTGACAATAACTGTAACGGGTGTCAATGACACCCCTGTAGCTGTTGATGACACCGATAGTGTTGATGAGGACTCTAGCGTCACTAAGTTAGCTATTCAAGATGATGTTTTAGATGATGATACAGACGCTGACGATGACGACCCCGCCAATTTAACTGTTACAAAAATTCAACCTGACTCCGGATCAGAGTCAAACGTTTCATCTGGTACTACACATCTTAATGGCACATCTGTGACAGGCGCTTATGGTACATTGGTGATTGGATCTAATGGAGCATATAAATACACAGCAGATCAAGCAAAAGCTGATGCCTTAGATGCTGGTGATACAGAACCCGACGTCTTCACCTATACAGTTTCTGATGGAACAGCTACTGACACAGCAACATTGACAATTACAGTAACTGGTATTAATGATGATCCAGTCGGGGTAGATGATACTGACTCTGTGAATGAGGATGAAACTGTTACAAAAACAGCAGCTCAGAACGATTTATTAAATGATGATACCGATGCAGACGTTGATGACTCCTCTTCATTGACGGTAACAAATATATCTCACTCAAATGGCAATTCAGGCACTGTTGCCTCAAGCTCAACTTATCAAAGTAATGGTACTCAAATAGTTGGTACTTATGGAACATTAACTGTTGGTGCAGATGGATCTTACACTTACACTGCTGATCAAGCTGCAGCTGATGATATAGCCGATGGCTCCTCTGAGATAGATGTCTTTACTTATACTGTATCCGATGGAACAGCATCTGATACTGCAACAATTACCATTACAGTTACTGGTCAAGATAATGAAGTTGTTGGAAATAATGATACTGGAAGTGTTACAGATGGTAATACTCTAAGTGTTGGAAATAAAGGCTCCGGTCTATTGTCAAATGATACTGATAGTGGAAGTGATGCTGATGAGAGCGCAGATGCAACAATTTCTGCTGTAAGAACAGGAACAGAAGCAGGTACTGGTACAAGTGGCACGGTGGGATCTTCTTTAAAAGGTACTTATGGAACACTAACACTCAACTCAGACGGTACTTATTCATATGTTGCAGACCAGGATGGAGCAGACATTCTCACTCCTGATACCACCGCTATAGATTATTTTACTTATACTATCTCAAACGGATCGAGTACTGATACAGCACAATTAGCTGTGACAGTTACTGGTATCAATGATGCCCCTACTTCTTCAACAGCTCCTACATTTAGGGGTGCTGAAAATAATAGAATTGTCATTCAATCAAAACTTTTCTTCGATGACCCAGATCCAAGCACCAGCACTTACGGGCAACTAACATATAGTTACGGCGGTTTACCATCAGGGCTGACAGTTAACGATGCAGGAAGAATAAGAGGTCGTCTACCTGAAGGTACTTATACTTTTACAGTAACTGCTACAGACGGAGGTAACTTATCTACACAACAAACATTTACAATAATCATTGGAAAGCCCGGTAAGCCTGGTGAAGCACCAATTCCACCACTGATTGTTAAGCAAAAAACATTAGAAGCGGCGATTGCTGATAAAACAGTAACGTTTGAAACACCTAAAGTTAATGACCAAATAGCTGATCTTGCGGTGAGAGGAAATTTAGGCTCCCTAGTCAAGGAATACACATTCAATGGCGGTATGAAGGTAATCGATGTTGCTGTTGAAGATTTAAATATTGATCAAAGTGGAAGGCCTGGAATAAATGAAAATACTTTATTGGGATTTGCTATTGGAGATGATTATAGGCTTAATGTGAAACAATACACAGGAACTTTAGAGGATGGCTCCTCTCTTCCAAGCTGGATACGTGTTGACCCATCAACAGGTCAAACGATCGTTCAGTTTCCTCAAAATATTTACTCAATCGATGTCAAGGTGATAGCAATCGATAATGATAATAGCACAAGAGAAATTAATGTTACTCTGGATAGGAACTCTGTTAGCCAGGACAAAGCCTTAAAACGCGACCTCGAGCCTTTCATAGACCGAAGTGCAGCCTTAAAAACCGAAGTTACTGTTGATGAAAAAGGACAAATACTACTTGATACACAAAATGATTTAGAAGATGGGTCGATATTAAATGACACTCTTAACCCGAATGACCCAAACAATAATGACAATCAAACGCCTAACACAGATGATCAGTCAAGTCTTAATGATATGCCAACTATTCCAGGAGAAATTGATGAGACCGCTTCTCAAAAATCTATTGTTTTAAATTCACAAAATTTTGAAACAAATGAAAAACTTATTAAATTTGCAACTCTTCAAGAGCAATTAGACTTACAGTATGAAGGTCATGAAAATTATGGAGATAAACTTGTTAAAGTTTCTGGTTAAAATAATAATTTTATCTCTCCTATTTACTGTTTCCTCTAAAGCCGAAGTTAGGGAATCAAGGGCTTTAGTGGTTGCATCTCAAGAAGCTATTCTTTCCAGTGAATTGGCCGCTCGTATTACTAGTATTTCTGTTAAAGAAATGGAAAGATTTAAAAAAGGAGATTTACTTATTCAATTTGATTGTAGTTTATATGAAGCACAAAAAGATGTAGTTAGAGCCAATGAAAATAGTGCGTTGATTAAACTAAAAAGTGATGAACAGATGTTACAGATGAGATCTATTGGAAAATATGAACTTGAACTTTCTATATCAGAGTATGAGAAGGCAAAATCGGAATTACGTATTGCTGAACTAAATGTAGAGAGATGTGAAATTAGAGCGCCTTTTGATGGTGCAGTTGAGGAAGTTGTAGTAAACGCATTTGAGTCGATACAGCCCCAAGTTGAATTAATGAAGATTATAAAGACTGATGTTCTTGAATTAGAAATGGTAGTGTCTAGTGAATGGGTTTCTTGGCTGACAATAGGCCATCCAATCACTGTCTACATAGATGAAATACAAGAAGAATTCAATGCCTCTATAAGTGGAATTGGTGCAAATGTTGACGCTGTAAGCCAAACAATTCAACTAAAAGGTACTATTACAAACGCTAGCTCTGCCCTTCTGCCTGGAATGAGTGGGCGAGTTGTATTTTGAGCCAAGACCAATTAAATCGTTTAGCAAGGATTTTCACATTTGAAAAAAAATTACGTGAAGCAAAATCTTTAGTAGAAATCAGATATACAGTTACAAATGAGTTAAGAAACATAACCCCTTTTGTCTTTGCTTTTTTTGGAGAATGGACAAACCCAAATAAATTTAAGATTGATGCTATTTCTGACATAGCAGTTGTAGAGCAAACTTCTTCGACAACTATATTAGCTCAGAAAATAATAAGAGAAAAATTAAAAGAAGGATCTCCTGATACACATCCATTTACAATCGAAAAAGACTCATTAATTCCTGCTAAGGGTGAAAATCCAATTCCTGATAAACTTTTATGGGTTCCTTGTTTTTCAAATCAAAAAGGCCCTCAAGCAGCATTGATACTTGCAAGAGATGAAAATTGGGAAGAGCAAGATATCGAGTATATCAGACACTTGAGTGCATCTATTGGACACGCGATGGGATCACTAAAAGAAAATAATTTTTTTGAAAGTTCCATCAAAGTTTTTAAAAATACATGGTTTCAATTTTTAATTATAGCGGGAATTGTTGCTAGTATGTTCATTCCAATTTCTCTTTCAACAGTTGGCAAATCAGAAATTGTTCCAAAAGATCCTTATGTTATAAATGCTCCTATTGAAGGCGTCATACAAGACGTTTTTATTCAAAATAACGATGATGTTAATATTGGAACCACATTAATATCCTTTGAAAAAACAGATTTACAAAATGATTACGATTTAGCTTTCCAAGAATTAAAAGTAATTGAAACTGAATTACTCCAGGCAAAACAATCATCTTTTCAAAGTAAAGAGGACAAAGCCATGGTTAGCCAACTTCAAAGTAAAATTAAACTTGTAGAACAAACCTTAAGTTATCAGAAATATCTATTAGATAAATCTACGATCAATTCTCCTGCTAATGGAATTGCAGTTATCAAGGATAAATCACTTCTTGTAGGAAAGCCTTTTAAGGTCGGTGAAACCATAATGGTTATTGCTGACCCATCGAATGTTGTTGTCGAGATAATGATGCCAGTAAAAGATGCTATAACAGTAAAAAAAGATGCAGAAATAAACGTTTTTTTAGATTCTGATCCACTTAATGTTATTTCTGCAAAGGTCTCCAAATTTTCATATGAGCCTGAACTTACCAGTGAGAGCACTCTAGCTTACCGGGTAACAGCGGAAATTCTTAAGGACAAAAACTCTCCAAGAATTGGACTCAGAGGAACTGCTAAAATTTTCGGTGAGGAGGTGAAACTATTTTTTTATATATTTAGAAAACCAATTATTTATATCCGACAAACACTTGGTATCTAAATGATTACACCATCAATAAGACAAGATCTTCAACTTTTACCAGGAACCCCTATGGAGGACGGTTCTCCATCATGGCTGATTTATGATAATTTAAGAAACAAATATTTTACATTAGGTTTAAATGCTTTTCGAATACTGAGACATTGGGTTGCAGGAGTAGACTCAAAACAGTTTATTGAAAAGGTAGAATCCAAGGGGGTTACTATCGAGGAAGAGGAGTTAAATGATTTTATAAATTTTTTAAAAGTTAATAGTTTAATAACTCACTCAAGTTCAGAAGATGTTAAACTATTACTAGCTCAACATCAGGCTAAAAAAAAGCATTGGTTTTTAAATTTAATTCATAATTATCTTTTTTTTAAAATACCTTTGATTAAGCCAGATCCTTTTTTAGACAGAACAATAAATATAGCTAAGCTTTTTGGAAAAAAACTTTTTAGATCAATAATTTACTTTTTTGGTATTATTGGAATTTATTTTGTCATTCAAAGTTGGGATGAATTTTTATCTACTTTTTTGTATTTCTTCAATTTCAATGGTTTAATTTTTTACGCAATTGCATTAGTAGGTGTAAAAGCAATTCATGAATTAGGCCATGCTTACACAGCTAAGAATTTTGGATGTAATGTCAATTCAATGGGAATTGCGTTTTTAGTTTTTTTTCCTTTTTTATACACTGATAATACTAATGCTTGGAGACTTAGAGATCACAAGAAAAGACTTACAATAAATTTTGCTGGAATCTCGACAGAGTTACATTTAGCCTTACTGGCTACTTTTGTATGGGGAGTATCAGATCCAGGAATTTTGAAAAGTGCCGCTTTTTTTGTTGCTACTACAGGATGGATCTCATCACTTCTTATAAATATTAGCCCATTTATGAGGTTTGATGGATATTACGTATTTGCTGATTTTATAAAAATAGACAACCTTCAGCCCAGAGCATTTGCTATTGCAAAATGGAAATTGCGAAATTGGTTGTTTGGATTGAGCCTTAGCCCTCCTGAGCATATGAGCCATCAACGCCAAAACTTAATTACTATTTATGCCTGGTCGACTTGGATATACAGGTTCTTCCTATTTATAGGAATAGCTTTATTGGTTTATTTTTTTGCATTCAAAATTTTAGGAATATTTCTTTTTGTAGTAGAAATTATTTGGTTTATAGCATTACCTATTTTAAAAGAGTTAAGAGAATGGTGGAAACTACGCTCTAGTTTTTTTTTAAATATTCGTATAATTAGAACAATTTTAATTTTAGGAGCCCTTTCATTTATTTTATTTTACCCTTGGAAAAATACACAGTCCATTCCAGCAATTTATCAATCAGAGGAATACATTACAATTTACCCAACAATAGATTCACAAGTTTCAGATATCTACATTAAGGAAAATCAATCTGTTCAATTAGGAGCAGACTTAATAAATTTAGAAAAAATTAAATCATCGTTAAACATCACTGCACCATTTAAAGGAGAGATTGTAAGCTTAATTGAATTAAAAAAAAATCAATGGCTGAATAAAGATGATCCAATTATGTCAATTGTAAATAAAGAGTCATTTCAAGTCATAGCTTTTTTATCTGAAAATGATATTTCAAAGGTTAAAGAGTTTAAAAATAGTTTTTTTGTTCCTAATTCAATTGAAATGCCAAAGGTAGATTTAGAAGTATTGTCTATAAGCAAATCACCAGTAGACGATTTTAGTCTTTATTCTTCGGTTACCTCTATTTTTAACGGCCCTATAGCTGCAAGAGAAAAACCTGGTGGAGGAATACAATCTGAGAAGTCCTATTATAAAGTAACCCTTAAATTGTCTGAAAATATAATCTTTTCCGATAAGAAAGTTTTAGGTTTTGCAAATGTAGGTATTCAGCCACAGTCCTATTTTGATAAAATATTAAATCTAATATCTGCGACCCTTATAAGAGAAATAAGTTTTTAAGTCTAAGAATTATGATGTTTTCATTTGATAATTTTAATAGGATGAGTCATGGCTAAATTTTTGAGTGTCGTGCGTTTCAAAGTTAAACCTGGTAATGAACAATCCTTCATTGACTCAATGAAGAAGTTTTCAAATCCTGATGGAGTTATTACTCGCAAAGTTATAAAGACAGGTGAGAGATCCTATTGTAGCGTTGTCGAGTGGGTTGATGAAAATAGTCTTGCCAATGCTCGCCAACAAATGATCGCATATCTTGACACTATAAGAGATATTTTAGAGGAGCTCAGTTCAGAATTGGGAGTAACTGATCCAGTCTCCGGCCCAGTAATTGTTGATGAACAAGGAAATGTCGTAACACCTGGGTCTAGTATTTCAGGAAAAATTAAAACTTAATTTTAATTTGATCTTGGGTCCTCAAGACCAGCATAACGATAAGCTGATGTTACAGTATTTCTTAGAAGACATGCTATAGTCATCGGTCCAACACCACCAGGTACAGGAGTAATCTTTGAGGCTTTCGTGGAGGCACTTTCAAAGTCTACGTCACCCACTATCTTGCTTCCTTCACTTCCGTCTTCTTTCGTAATAGTTATTCTGTTTATGCCAACATCAATAACAACCGCACCATCCTTTAACCATTTTGAGTCAATCATTTCAGCCCTTCCTATAGCTGCAACAATAATATCTGCTTGAGAGCAAACTTTTTCAATTTCTTTGGTTTTGGAGTGTACCACTGTGACAGTACATGACTCTTCAATTAAAAGTTGAGACATTGGCTTACCGACAATGTTTGATCTACCAATCACAACAGCACTTTTACCTTTTAAATCATCTATTTGGTCTTTTAATAGGAGTAAAGATCCTAATGGTGTGCAAGGGATAAAAGCTCTCTTTAACATATCCCCGCCTATTGAAAGTCTGCCAGCGTTAATCGCATGAAAACCATCAACGTCTTTCTCCACTACAATGGCATCTATTACTTTTCTCTCATCAATCTGTTTGGGTAGAGGTAACTGCACTAAAATACCATGAACAGACTCATCATTGTTCAGGTCATCTATCAATTCTAATAATGTCTCTTGATCTGTACTTGCATCTAATTTGTAATCTTTAGTTTTTATATTACATTCTGCAGCCATTTTTGTTTTTTGCCCTACATAAACTTTGCTTGCTGGATTTTCACCCACTAGCACCACTGCTAAACAGGGACTTACTTGTTTTTGACTTATTAATTTGTCTGAGTCTTCTTTCACCTCAGCTCTGATTTTTGCTGCAAAAGCTTTTCCATCAATTATATCTGCCATTTTTTTAATCTCCTTATCCTTATCCTCTAGGCCAATATTCAATCAGTAAATCTTTAAATAAGTAAATTATTAGTATTAAAAGTACTGGTGAAATATCTAAGCCGCCTAAATTTGGTAAATATCTTCTTATATAATTTAAGGGAGGGTCAGTTAGTTTTTTAAAACTTTCAAAAACTCGCCACAAAAAAATATTTTGACTATTTAATATGTTAAA
>LULJ01000246.1_pt1 | contig 19560 bp, 18 predicted proteins | sample 728171 | NCBI WGS metagenome assembly LULJ01 (sample SAMN03860292, study PRJNA289734) | marine metagenome | biome: seawater column; feature: ocean; material: water; isolation source: Red Sea water column Station 169 - depth 25m | place: Saudi Arabia: Red Sea | collected 2011-10-15 | depth 25 m
AGAAAAGGGTCATATCATTGTGCTAACTGCGGTGTAAAATTATTTGAGTCCACTGCTAAATTTGACAGTGGAACTGGTTGGCCCTCATTTACTGAGGCAATACCAGGAGTATTTGTAACAAAAGTTGACTATTCATTCGGCATGAAAAGAACAGAATATAGTTGTGCAAATTGTGGTGCACACCACGGGCACGTATTTAATGATGGACCAGATGGTGGCAAAAGATATTGTAGTAATGGTCTTTGCTTATTATTTGTCCCAGAAAGTTAATAATTATAATAATACAAAAAACTAAATAGCAGCTTGCTTAATAGATAGTTTTACTTTTCCTCGATCAAATCCAATAACTTTTACTTTAACTTCATCACCTTCTTTGACTACATCAGTAACTTTAGCAACTCTTTTATCTGCAAGTTCTGAAATATGAACTAATCCATCTTGTTTTCCTAAGAAATTTACAAAAGCACCAAATTCCATAATTTTCATAACTTTTCCATTATAGATTTTATTTAACTCAGCCTTTGCAGTTATATCCTTAATCATTTGCATCGCTTTATTTCTAGATTCTTCATCTGGAGCTGCTACAGTTACTTCGCCCTCATCATTAACATCAACTTTTGCTCCTGATTTTTCTACTATTTCTCTAATAGTTGCTCCACCCTTACCAATTACTGCTGCAATATCTTTTTTATCAACTGTAATTTTTTCCATTTTTGGTGTGTGTTTACCAACATTATCTCTTGATTTAGAGAGTGCTTTATTCATTTCACCTAAGATATGAATTCTACCATCTTTAGCTTGATTTAAAGCCTGCTCCATGATCTCAAATGTGATTCCAGTAATCTTAATATCCATTTGTAAAGATGTGATACCATCCTTGGTGCCAGCAACTTTAAAATCCATGTCACCTAAATGGTCTTCATCGCCAAGAATATCTGATAAGACCGTAAAATCATCACCTTCTTTAATTAAACCCATTGCAATTCCAGCTACAGGTTCTTTAATAGGAACTCCTGCATCCATAAGAGCAAGTGAAGTTCCACAAACAGTTGCCATTGAAGATGAACCGTTAGATTCTGTTATTTCTGAAACAATTCTAAACGTATATGGGAAACTTTCTTTTGATGGAAGTGATGAGTTAATTGCTCTCCATGCTAACTTTCCATGACCAATCTCTCTTCTGCCTGTTCCAATTCTTCCAGTTTCACCTACTGAAAATGGTGGAAAATTATAATGAAGCATGAATCTTTCTTTTTGAAGCCCATCTAAACTCTCGATTCTTTGTTCATCATCTGATGTACCCAAAGTAGTTGTAACAATTGCTTGGGTTTCACCTCTTGTAAATAAAGCAGAACCATGAACTCTAGGTAATATACCCACCTCACACATGATTGGTCTTACATCTGCAAGACCTCTTCCATCAATACGATTTTTATTTTTTAAGATATCAGTTCTTACAATAGATTTTTCTAAACTCTTAAGTTGAGAATTCACATCTAGATCTGTGTAATCCTCATTTTCTTCATAAAGTTTTTTTGCTTTTTCAGTTATTTCTGAAATTTGATTTGATCTATCTTGTTTATCTCTAGTAGAAAATGCTTTTTTCAAATCTTCAGTAAATTCTTCCTCTAATTTCTTTTTTATCTCTGAAAGATCTTTCTTCTCGACTATCCATTCAGGTTTTCTACACTCTTTCGCAAGATTTTCGATCATTTCTATGACAGGAACGAAACCCTTATGTCCAAATTTTACAGCATTTAACATTTCTTCCTCAGTTAAACCATTTGCTTCTGATTCAACCATTAAAACTGCCTCTTTAGTACCGGCAACCACTAAATCTAATTTAGATTCTTCTAGTTCTTTCTTTGATGGATTAAGCACATATTCTCCTTTAATAAAGCCAACTCTAGAAGCTCCCACAGGACCCATAAAAGGCATACCTGATATAGCTAATGCAGCTGAGGAGGCAATTATTGATAAAATATCAGCCTCATTTTCTTTATCATAAGAAATTACCGTTGGTAATAGTTGTACCTCATTTTTAAATTCATCAGGGAACAAAGGTCTGATAGGTCTATCTATTAGCCTTGATATTAAAGTCTCACTTTCAGTTGGTCTGGCTTCTCTTTTAAAGTATCCACCTGGAATTTTACCAGCCGCATAATATTTTTCTTGGTAATTTACAGACAAAGGAAAATAGTCCATGTCTGGATTTACTTTTTTGGCACCAACTACTGTTGCCAAAACTACTGTTTCACCACATTGAGCTATTATTGCTCCATCTGCTTGTCTTGCAACCTTGCCTGTTTCTAAACTTAATTTTTTACCACCTAACTCAATTTCTTTTCTTACTACTTTAAACATTTACTTCCTTAAATTTAATTTTGTTAATACTTCTTTATAAGATTCAATTCTATTTTTTTTTAGATATTCCAGCAATTTCTTTCTTCTATTTACAGCTTTTAACAATCCAACAGATGAATGTTTATCCTTTTTGAACTTCTTAATATGCGTTGATAGTGTCTCAATTTTTCCTGTTAATTGGGCTATCTGAACTTCAGAAGAACCAGTATCTTTTTCATGTATTTGAAGCTCCTTTATTTTTTTTATCATTTTTTTTCCTTATTTATTTGTTTGTTTAATTAAATTTTCTATTTTTTCAGCATAATCAAATGAAATTTCCTCAGTATTTTTGCCTCCTAAAGGTATTACGAAAATTTTTGCGGTTTTAAGGTCTGATGACATTCTGACTTCTGTTACAGTTATTTCCCTAGTAGATAAATTCGGTATTTTAGCTTCATCTCTTATAAAAAGTGTTCCTAATGCTTGTTTTATCATTTCTCCTACCCTTAACTGTCTTTGTGTAATAGGTTTTCCTAGTTTATTCATTTAAATTGTTCTTTCTGTAACTGTTGAATTATAAACCTCTATAATATCTTTTTTTTGAAAATCAGTGAAATCTTTTAATGTTATTCCACACTCTAAACCTGCAGATACTTGTTTTGTTTGATTTTTTTCTCTAAAGATAGATCCAATTTTTCCATTAAAAATTATTGCTCCATCTCTAATTATTCTTGCACTTGAGTCCTGAGTAATTTCTCCCTCAACCACCTTAGATCCAGCTACTTTGCCAACTTTTGAAACTTTAAAAATTTCTAATATTTCAGCACTACCAATTACTTTTTCTTGAACATCTGGTGTTAATAAACCCCCCATTTTAGCTTTTATAAAATCTAAAACTTCATAAATAATGTTAAATGATGAAATTGTAATTTTTTCCTGCTCTGCTCTTTTTTTAGCCTCTTTACTTGGCTTAACATTAAAAGCAATAACAACCCCATTTGATGCCTTTGCAAGTGTAACATCTGTTTCTGTAACCATTCCTATGTCTGACAAAAGTATTTTAGGTTTTACCTCATCATGCTTAATTTGATCTATAGCATTTTTAATTGCTTCTGATGATCCATGTACATCTGATTTAATAATTATATTTAATTCCTCAGAAATCGAATTTTGGAAAGCAGAGTCTTGGGTGACAAAAGTAAGAGGTATCCTATCATCTTTATTCTCTTGCACTCTTGCTTCACATAATGATTTTGCCTCCTTCTCATTTGATAAAACTATAAAATCGTCACCTGATTTTGCTGCACCGTTAATACCAATTATCTCTATTGGAGTTGCTGGTTCAGCAGTATCAATATTTTTTCCATGATCATTAATTATTGCTCTAATTTTACCCCATTTTAAACCACTTACGAAATAATCGCCTTTTTTTAAAGTACCTGCTGTAACTATTATATTTGCTACTGGACCTCTGCCAATATCAATCTTTGACTCTAACACTATACCTTTCGCGTTTGTATCAAAATCCGTTTTTAAATCTAACAATTCTGCCTGTAATAAAACTGCCTCGACTAACTTATCTAGGTTTTTTTTTGTTTTAGTTGATATTTCTACCATTAGGGTTTCTCCAGATAATTCCTCAGCAATAAGTTCATATTCTAGTAATTGATTTTTTATTTTTTGTGGATCTGCATCAGGTAAATCACATTTATTTATTGCAACAACTATAGGCACATTAGCAGCTTTTGCGTGATTGATAGACTCAATCGTCTGAGGTTTAACTCCATCGTCTGCTGCTACAACCAAAATAACTATGTCTGTCAGTTTAGATCCTCTAGCTCTCATCTCAGTAAATGCAGCATGACCTGGAGTATCTATGAAAGTTATTTTGTTATTTTCATGATTTATTTGGTAAGCCCCAATGTGTTGGGTAATGCCTCCAAATTCTCCCGAAACGACATTTGCTTGACGCAATACATCTAATACAGAGGTTTTTCCATGATCAACGTGACCCATTACTGTTACAATTGGAGCACGATTTTTTAAATTTTCTGATTTAACCTCTTTAATTTTCTCAATTATTTCCTCTGCTTTCTTCTCACGTATAGGACTATGACCAAATTCTTTAACCAAATACTCAGCTGTATCTGCATCGATTGTATGATTTATTGTTGCAGTTACGCCCATCCCAAGTAAATGTTTTATAATACTACTTGATTGCTCTGCCATTCTGTTGGCTAGCTCTCTGATTGTAATAACTTCTGGAAGATTTACCTCTCTTTTAATTTGTTTGTAATTTTCTTTTTGATTTATCTGATTTAAATTTCTATTCTCTTTTTGTTTTGCTCTTTTTAATGAAGCCAAACTTCTTGATTTAGTTTCAATATGATCATCACTTAGAGCTCTTGAAATTGTTAATTTTAGTTCTCTTTTTTTGCTCGTAATTTTAGCAGATTTATTCTCTTTTTGCGTAATTTCACCCTTTAATCTTCTGGTGGCCCTTTGTTCCGCCAACTTCCTTTTTTCAAAATCAGATGTAAGTGGGGGTATTGGCCTATTAAGGCTGTTTAATTTACTGTGTGTATTTTTATTTATTTTTATTTTTTCATTGTTTTGACGTGAAAATTGAGGCTTGCCTATAAATTTTGGGTTTTTCTTTTCTATTACAACAGTGTTTTTAGATTTTGACCTAGCTTCTTCTATACTACTAAACGTTTTTTTTGAACTTCCAGATATTGATAGCTTTAATTTTTTTTTTTCCATTTTTCATCTCAATCTTTATAAACTTTATCTCTTGCTGACATTATTAAATTATCTGCCTCTTGTTTTGATAATGCAAAATCCTCTAAATATCCTCTTATTTTTACTCTTTCACCTTTGATGACATCGTATGTGCCTGTCAATTCATCTGAGGCCAAATCTGCTAAATCTGTTAATGTTAAAATTTTTTGCTCACCTAAAGTAACTAGCATTCCTGGGGTAAGGCCCTCATGATTAATTAAATCATTTTCTAATCCAAGATCTTTTATTCTTTTTGATATCTCCTCCTGATCTTTTTCGTAGAATTCTTTTGCTCTTTCTATTAATTCTTTTGCAGTATCTTCCTCGATACCTTCAATTTTTATCAGATCATCACTTGAACTATCTTTGATATCATCTATAGAAGAAAAACCTTCTGCCACTAAAAGTTGTCCTAGTGTTTCATCTAATTCTAAATTTTTAACAATATTATCAGTTTTCTCCTTGAATTCTAATTGCCTTCTTTCAGAGTCCTCTTGCTCCGTCATAATATTGATTTCATAGTTTAGTAATTTTGTCGCTAGTCTCACATTCTGCCCTCTCCTACCAATAGCTTTGCTCAGATTCTCTTCATTTAATATCACATCCAACTTTTTTGCCTCATTATCAACATTTACTCTTTGGACCTCAGCTGGAGACAACGCATTAGCTACAACAATTGCAGGGTCTTCTGACCAATTAACTATATCAATTTTTTCCCCCTGAAGCTCATTTACTACTGCTTGCACCCTGCTACCTCGCATTCCTACACATGCTCCAACAGGATCCAAGGAAGTATCAATTGCTTTAACACAAATCTTTGCCCTACTACCTGGGTCTCTTGATGATGATTTAATTTCAATTAATCCATCATATATTTCTGGAACCTCTTGAATAAATAATTTATCCATAAATTTTGGGTGAGCTCTGGATAAAAATATTTGTTGTCCTCTAGGTTCTCTTCTTACATCTAAACAATAAGCTTTAACCCTATCTCCAGCTTTTATATTTTCTCTTGGAATCATTTCATTTTTTTGAATAATTGCTTCAGTTCTACCTAAGTCGACAATAACATTGCCAAATTCTAATCTTTTTACTATTCCACTTAAAATTGTATCTTTCTTATCAATAAAATCATTATATTGCCTTTCTCTTTCAGCTTCTCTTACATTAAAACTAATGACTTGTTTCGCGGTCTGAGCTGCTATTCTTCCGAAATCAAATGATGGCAAAGGTTGAAGAACTTCATCACCAATATTTTTATCTTTATTATTCAGGTTTAACTTTATTGCATTTTCCAAAGTAATTTCTAAATTTGAATTTTCGGGTTTTTCAACTATTAATAGTTTTCTAAAGATCCCAATTTCTCCGTTATCTCTATTAATCTCTACCTTTATTTCATTATCTGAACCGAATTTTGACTTTGCTGCTTTGGCAATACCAGTTTCCATAGAAACTATTATAAGTTCTTTATCAATTGATTTTTCTAAAGCTACAGCCTCGGCTATTCTTAGTAATTCTAGTTTATCAGCTCTTCTGTTCAACATAATTTTAGCACTAAAAAAAAATGGGCCTAAGCCCATTTTGAAATTTCAACAATGTTCTTGAAATATAGTTATTTTTAATTAGTTTTCAACAATATTTACTTGCTAAAAACCTCGGATTTATCAGTTTTTTCCCAAGAAAATGATCCGTCATTTTCTGGAGTTCTTCCAAAATGACCATATGCAGATGTTTTTTCATATATAGGTTTGTTTAAACCAAGCATTTCTCTTATTCCTCTTGGACTTAAATCAAAATTTTCTTTTATAAGTTTTTCTACATGCATATTTTTTTCTTCATCATTGTCAAATAAATCTACATAAATAGATAATGGCTTAGATACACCAATCGCATAAGCTAATTGGATTAAACATTTGTCAGCAATCTTTGAAGCAACAACATTCTTAGCTAAGTATCTAGATGCATATGCTGCAGATCTATCCACTTTTGTTGGATCTTTTCCAGAAAAAGCTCCTCCTCCATGAGGTGCGGCCCCACCGTATGTATCAACAATAATTTTTCTACCGGTTAAACCACTGTCACCATCTGGACCTCCAATTACAAAATTTCCAGTTGGATTGATGTAAATCTCTTTTTCATCAAGACTTCCTAGTAAATTTTTAGGTATAGATCTTTCTATATAAGGCATGCAAAGATCTTTTACTTGAGATAAGTTAACATCTTTAGAATGTTGTGTAGAAATAACTACTGATGTTACTGCGGCAGGCACGCCATCTTTATATTGAATAGTAATTTGACTTTTTGAGTCTGGTTCTATACCTTTTAATTTGCCCGATTTTCTATCCTCAGCCATGAGCCTTAAAATTTTATGTGAATAATGAATTGGAGCTGGCATCAAAACATCTGTTTCGTTACATGCATATCCAAACATTATTCCCTGGTCTCCAGCACCTTCATCTTTATTTCCAGCTGAGTCTACCCCCATAGCGATATCCGCAGATTGTGAGTGTAAATGTGTTTCAATTTTAGTTTGTTCTTTCCAAGAAAAACCATCTTGATCATAACCGATATCTTTAATGCAATGCCTTACTTTTGAAATTAATTCGTCTTGGTCTAGCTTTGGTCCTCTTACCTCTCCTGCTAATACAACTTTATTTGTTGTTGTTAAAGTTTCACAAGCAACTCTCGCTTGTGGCTCAGAAGATAAAAAAGTATCTACAACCATATCTGAAATTCTGTCACAAACTTTATCTGGGTGTCCCTCTGACACTGACTCACTCGTAAATAAAAAATTTTTTTTCATTAATTCTCCCGTGTTTTAAAAAAAAAAATTAAACTAATATAAAAGAATAGAAAATAAAAGAAGATCTTATTACCTTGAGAGCTAAAGATAGTTTTATTGGACTTTTTTAGAGAGTTAATTTCAATAAATCCCTTGTCAGTTGTTAAATTCTTGTCAACTACTTGTCCTTTAGGATTTAGAAAAGCTGAAATTCCATTGTTTGAAGATCTAATAAGAGGTTTTCCTTCCTCAATTGATCTAAAGACTGAGTGAGAGAAATGCTGGTAAGGACCTATAGATTTTCCAAACCAGCCATCCTCTGAGATATTCAAAATAAAATCATAATTTTTTTTATTTTTGTTAATTTTACCAGAGTAAATAACTTCGTAACATATAAGTGGTATAAATTTATAATTGTTTAATAGAATTAAATCTCTATTTGAGTCTGCTGAAAAAGACTGGTAACCTTGAGTAATTTTTTTAAAACCTAAGTTACCCAATGTTTTTTCAAATGGTAAAAATTCTCCAAAAGGAACTAATTTGTTTTTATGGTATTTTTCTAAAATATTAAGTTCGTTATCCAAAACTAACAGTGAATTATAAATTTTTTGATTTTCATAAATATTCATACCTATAATAATTTTATGTTTTTTTGAAAATCTATTTGAGAATAAATTTTTAAACTTCTTAAGATCCTCAAAATAAATATTTGAAAGAATACCTTCAGGTAAAACAAATACTGTTTCATTTTCCGGGTTTGGATCAGAAATATCAATTAATTCGGATATTAATTTTCTAGGATTTTCATTTGTAAAATATCTGTTAATATTAACATTAGGAGAAATTATCTTTATAATAAATCCTAAATCTTTCTTCTCAGTTAATTCATAATTTTTTAAGTTTAGATGACCTATAAAATAATTTGTCAAAAATAATATTAAAAAGAGAATATATATACTTATTTTAAAATTTTTTTTGTAATTAAAAAATAAAATAGTTGGTAATAAAAATAATAAAATAATTATTGAATTAAACGCATAAGTGCCTGTTATAGAAAGTAATTGAATAAATTCCAAATGATTTACGAAACTAAAAGAAATTAAATTCCATGGAAAACCTCCAAATACAAAACTTCTAATATATTCAAATGTAGATAAAGAGGTAACTAATATAAAAATTGATAAAAAATTTTTTTTTGGATTGAATAATGAAAAAGTTAAAGTTGATAAACCATAAAATAATCCTAGGAACAAAGGTATTATAAAAAAAGCAAACGGTATTAATGGCTTGAATGTATCTTCAAATGTAAGTGAATTTGTTATCCAATATAAGTTTGAAATGAAATAACCAAAACCAAACATCCATCCAATATTAAAAGATTTAACTTTATATTTAGTGAACTTTAACAATATCCATAAAAAAGCAGGATATGAAAAAAAGTTTAGATAGAACAAATTATAAGGTGGAAGGCTGTATGAAGAAATTAAGCCTAATAGAAATATAAATGAAAATAATAAAATTTGATTTTTATAAATTAAAGTCAATTTACTTTATGAAAATATTTTAATATTAATTTTTCTTTTTTAAGCATTTTATTGAAATCATTTAATCTTTTATGATCATATCCAATTAGATGAAGATACCCATGTATCCACATTTTATCAAACTCTAAAAAAAAATTTGTTCCTTTTGATCTATTTTTAATTATTTCATAACTAATTGCTATGTCGCCCACATAAAGAATACGTTTATTTTTAATCTTGATAGGAAAAGATAAAACATCTGTTGTTTTATTTTTTTTTCTAAATTTAAAATTTAAGTTTTTCATTTTTTTGTTATTGGTAAGGAGCACTGAAAATTCATGATTTTTTTTTTTAAAAAAGGGTGCTTTGGATAAAATTTTAAGTCTTTTATTTAAGTAATCGTTAGGGTTTTTGATGTTTTTTATCCAATTTAAATTCTCAGATATTACATTGGCCTTTATCATTCCTCAGTACTTTTATCTGAATATGCCTTAACAATTTTTGAAACAAGTGGATGTCTAACTACATCTTTATGGTCAAAATTAACGACTGAAATTTCATTTAAATGTCCCAATAATTTTTTTGATCTGTTTAATCCTGAAAGTGATTTATTGGGTAAATCTATTTGTGAGGGATCTCCATTAATTACTATCTTAGAATTCTCCCCTATTCTAGTTAAAAACATTTTTATTTGGGTATCTGTCGCATTTTGTGCCTCATCAAGAATTGCAAATGAATTTTTTAAAGTTCTACCTCTCATAAAGGCTAAAGGAGCTATTTCAATGTCACCAACTTCAATTTTTTTCTGTATTTTTTCAAAATCTAATAAATCGTACAAAGAGTCGTACAATGGTCTTAAATATGGATCTACTTTTTCTCTCATGTCGCCTGGTAAAAATCCAAGTCTTTCACCTGCTTCAACAGCTGGTCTAGATAAAATAATTCTCTCGATTTTTTTTTCTAACAGCATTGTTAATGCTACGGCAACAGCTAAAAAAGTTTTACCTGTTCCAGCTGGTCCAGCTGAAATAATTATGTCTGACTCTTTTAATGCTCTGACATAGCTCTTCTGTCTTTCTGATCTTGGAATCACAGATTTTTTTGGAGTTTTTATAATATATTCTATTTTTTTTTCAGTATCATTTTTTTGGTTAATCATAAATTTATTTATGGAAGAAATTATATCTTTTTTTTCAATTGTTCCATTATTTAAGTATTGTTCAGTCAAAAATTGAATAGCATTTTTAACTATATTATTTTTTTCGGGAGTACTTTTTACAAGTATAGAATTACCTCTTGAATATAAGCTAGTTTCAGTAATTTTTTCCAATTCCTTTAAATTATTATTAAACTCACCTGTAACACCAAGCAACAATTCATTATTTTGAAAAATAATACTTAACGTGTTATTTTCAGAATATACATATTTTAATTCAGAAATAATTTTTTTTTTGTTTGTCTTACTCAATTTAAGCTGCTTTCATATTTTTATTGACTGAGCCAAATAAAGTATTCTTGTTACTCGTTTGAATTTTCACTTTAATGTTCTTACCGATTAGATTTTCATTTCCATTAAAGATTACTGGTGTAATATACTTATTTCTTCCAAAAAATTTATTTTGTTTTTCCATTTTATTTTCAACAAGCACATCGATAATTTGATTTTCCATTGATTTATTTATTTCTATTTGATTTTTAAATAACTTTTCCTGAATTAATGTTAGTCTCTCTTTTGCAATATTTCTATCTATTATATCTAATTTTGATGCAATTGTTCCTGGTCTTGGGCTGAAAATAAATGAAAAAGAATTAATAAATTTTATCTCTTCGATTAAGTCAAATGTTTCCTCAAAATCTTTTTGGGTTTCACCTGGATAACCAACAATAAAATCACTTGAAAATTCAATATCTTCATTAATTTTTTTTAATTTCTCATAAATATCTAAATAATCATCAACTGTATGCTTTCTATTCATTAATTCTAACATTCTATTTGATCCACTTTGAATAGGTAAGTGAACAAATGGCATTAGTTTTTGACTGGATGAGTAACATTCAATTAAGTCTTCAGTCATATCTCTTGGATGTGATGTGGTGTATCTTATTCTCACTAATTCTGAATATTGATTTAAACAATTTATTATATGGGAAAGTCTGAATTCCTTAGCATTTTCCAAATAAGAATATGCGTTAACATTCTGTCCTAACAATGTTATTTCTTTCGCACCATTTTCTATTAGTTGTTCAGCTTCTGCTATAATTTTATTAAATGGCCTAGAGTATTCGGGTCCTCTTGTATAAGGCACTACACAAAAATGACAAAACTTATCACAACCCTCTTGGATTGTTAAGAAAGCTGAAATTTTGTTATTATTATTTTTTATTTGATCAAAATATCCAAATTTTGAAATAGTATCAAACTCAGTTTCCTCTTGTTTTTGATTAACTATATGTTCAGTTAGTAAATTATTAACTTTATGATATGATTGAGGTCCTAAAATAATATCAATATACGGCTCTCTCTTAAACATTTCCTCATTCTCAGCTTGAGCAACACAGCCAGCAATAATCATTATTGGTTTTTTTTTATTTTTATATAATTTTTTAACTCTACCAATTTCGTGATAGACTTTTTCCTTAGCTTTATCACGTATGTGACATGTATTTAGAATATAACAATCAGCATTTGACTGATTTGATGTTTTAACAAAACCCAACTTACTAACTGAGTCATATATTCTATTAGAATCATACTCATTCATTTGACAACCAAATGTTTTTATATAAATTTTTTTATTACCTTCTATCATTTATACTGAATAGCTTGCTGCATACTCGTCTAAATTTGCATTAAATGAAATTGACCTTCTTTCTTCATCTGTGTCAGAGAACGGATATACAGTATGAAGTAAATAATTTGGAAATAAATAAAAATCCCCAACTTCCGGTTTGATTACATATGTAGCCTTTGAAAACAAGTTGACCGATCCATGAATTAATGTCAAGCGACCTCTGTCGTTCGTTTTTTTTTTTTCTGATACTTTTCCAAAACTTTCAGGAACTTTTAAATATCCAACTCCTGAAACGTGTCCAGAATGATGATGCACTGGATTATACTCATTTTGAAATTGTCTAACAATCCAGCATCTAATGATATCGATTGATTTTAATTCTTTATCAATATCATCTTGTAGCCACATTTTAATAGCACGTCCTAAAAATTCTCCCCACTTAATCTTTTGCATAAATTCATTTTCTAAAAGAAATTCCTGTTTTACTTTTCCAGCAAGATGATTTGAATGATCTAATCTTAATAACTTTTCATCATCAGAAATAATTTTATCAACGTAATCATTTAATTGTTTAATTAAATCATTAGGCATCGAAAGTTTTACAATTGAGGGGCCAAATGGTCTGATTATTTGTATGTCGCTCATTAAATTTTATTTTTTTTTAATACCATATAGTTCTAATTTATGATCGACTAATTTATATCCATACTTCTCGGCAACTTTTTTTTGTAGTTTTTCAATTTCTTCATCAACAAATTCAATAATTTCTCCAGTTTTAATATCAATTAAATGATCATGATGACTTTCTACTAATGCTTCGTATCTAGCCTTTCCTCCTTTAAAATCATGCTTAGTAAGTATTCCTGACTCTTCAAATAATTTCACTGTTCTATATACTGTAGCAATACTTATTTTTGAGTCTAATTTTGATACTCTCTTATACAATTCATCTACGTCTGGATGATCAGACTCACCATAAACTTCTTTCGACTCTGATAAAACTTTAGCAATTATTTTCCTTTGATCGGTAAGCTTAACACCTTTTTTTAAACAAACTTGTTCAATAGTTTCGGACATATTTTATTTTAACTCGAATATATAGGTTTTATCAAACCTTTATTTTTCATTTTTTTTTTATCTATTTTTAATAAGTTTTTGTAATTTTTATTTGTTATATCTGCTGATTTAAAACTAATAAGCCTAGCTTTACTTGCTAATGCAATAGCTTTTGAAATTGATAAAGATATTCTTAAGCTTGTGAACTTGCCGGGGCCTATATTAATAAATATTCTATTAATATTTTTAAAGTTTATTTTTTTTTTTTTAAGGAAATTGTAAAGAAGTTTCATAAAATTATCAAAGTTTTCTCTACTGTTTGTATGATACGTAGTATAATATCTGTTATTAGTAATGATGACAAAAACAATTTTCTCATTTGCCGCATCTACAATTAAATTAATCATTTTTTATTTATTTTTTTTAAATGCTAATGCTGAAACTGTAAACAAAAAATATGAGCCTAACGAAAAAGGAATATTAGCTTTAATGTATCATAGATTTGAAGAAAATAAGTATCCGTCAACAAATATTAAAATCGATATCTTCAAAGAACATATGAATATTATCAAAGATAATAATATTAATTTTTTAAATCCAAAAAACTTTAGTGATGAATTTTATTCAGTAAGTAAAGAAAAAAAAATATTACTCACTGTAGATGATGCATTTTCATCCTTCTATCTAAATGCGTGGCCATTTTTAAAGGAAAAAAAAATTCCTTTTATTTTATTTGTATCAACTGAGACTGTTGGAAAAAATGGTTATATGAGTTGGAAAGAAATTATTGAAATTTCAAAAGAAGATTTTGTTTTCATAGGAAATCATTCGCATTCCCACAAGTATCTTATTGATTTTAGCTTTGACGATTTTAAAAAAGATATCGATCAATCAATTAAAATTTTCAAAGAAAAAATATCCTATAACCCTATATTTTTTTCTTATCCATTTGGGGAATACAGCTTAAAACACAAAAAATATATCTCAAAAAGATTTAGTTTTGCTTTTGGACAGCACTCAGGTGTGATAGATTTGAATAAAGATAGATATGAACTACCGAGATTTCCAATAAATGAGAAGTATGGAGATCTGGAAAGATTTAATTTTTTAATAAATCTTTTACCAATACAATATAAATCTTTGGTCCCTGAGGATAAATTAATCTTTAACTCTGCAAACCCTCCATCAATGGTAATAGAATTTTTTGATGAACAAAAAAATTTAAAATCAATAAATTGTTTTTCAAATGAAGGTGGAACTTGGGGAAATTCAAAATTGAATTATTTTGAGAATAAAATTGAGATCGTCTTTCAAGAAAAATTTTTACCAAGGAGAGGTAGAATTAATTGTTCAATGCAAGACAGTATGGGTTGGAAATGGTTAGGGACTCAGTTCACAATTAATTAAATGAGGTTTTTCATTTTTAAACTTGTTGGTAAGATTTCAACATCATCAAAGTCTGTTAAATTATTTTGATTAATTATTTTTTTAAGTACTTCAGTATATTCTTTTCCTGTCTCTGCATATTTATCCAAAAAACCCACTAGTTTTAAACTATTAAGTTTACCATTATTATCTCTCTGTATTGCACGCTCAATTCGAAATTTTTTATAACTAGAGTGTGTGTTTAAATTTCTCTGATATGCTCTTACTGAAGCTTTAAGTATCTTAAATTTAGCAACTTTATGTTTTTCGTTTTTGTCAATATCTAAAGGTTTTATTCCATCTCCAGACCATGTCCATTGACCAAATAAAGCATTACCCTCTTGTGCAAATCTTGAACTACCCCATCCCGTTTCCTTAGCTGCTTGCGCAATAGCTAACGATACCGGTATTTCATCCATCCTAATTTTAAGTTGAGAAAAATCTTTGTTTTTAACTCCATATTGTTTAAATTTGAGTTCCAACCAAGATTTATCACGTTTAGTAGTTATGTTTTTATTTAAAATTTCAAAAAGTTTTTTCCTATCAAATCTTATCTTTAAATTTTCTTCAATAATTAGAGGTAAGACTATTTGAATAAACAACTTTTTTCTTTTTTTTGGGCTTTCTATATTTTTAAGCTCTTTTGGAAGCCTAGTTAGTTGGTTACCAACATTTAGAATTTTATTTTTTTTAACTTCTTCAAGACTGTATCCATTTTCATTGAATAACTCCTCGATAGTTGAAGCACTTAATCTCTGAGGATCTTCATCCTGTTCATCTTTACCAAAAACATCAATATCATCAAAAATATCCCAAGAAAATTTATTATTTATTTTATTGTGTGAAGTGTTATTTTTTTTTTGTTTATCAAATACTTCATCAAAATTTTGCTTTGAAGAATTGATTACGATTTCATTGGTTTTAAAACTTTTATCAATAAATTTTATAAAATTTGGTAAAATTGCAAAACTTAAAATTAAGACTAAGCCTACAAATAATGTTTTAACTAAACTTTGATTTGTATTCTTATATTGATACTTAATTTTTTTTTTTTTCATAAATCAAATAAGATTACTATAAATTATTGAGTATTCTTTATACAGCTAAAACTTCTTTGACCTCTGGAATATAATGACAAAGTAAGTTTTGAACACCCTGTTTTAAAGTAAGAGTTGAAGATGGACATCCTGAGCAGCTTCCTTTTAACATAACTGTAACTTTTCCGTCTTTGAATTCCTTAAATGTGATATCTCCACCATCTCTTGCTACTGCTGGTCGTATCTTTGTCTCTAAAATTTTAATTATTTTATTTTCAATTTCTCCATAATCTTTTTTATCTTTACTTTGATTTTTTTTACCTATTATAAACTCATGTCCTTTGGCATAATATTCATTAATATGAGCAATTACTATGTGTTTGATATTTTCCCAATCTTCATCCTGGGATTTATTAACTGACAAAAAATTTTCGCTTAAAAAAATTCCTGTTACACCATTTATTGATAAAATATTCTTTAACAATTCATTTTCAGTCTCCTGAGGGAAAAGAAATTCGTATGGTCCATCTTCTGACACACTTTTCCCTGTAATAAACTTTAGTGAATTTGGATTTGGTGTTTCTTGGGTTTGAACAAACATAATATCTATATAGCAATTAAAAGCATAATTTAAAGAAATATTAAAAACCTATTATTTTCTTAATTTCTTTTACCTTTTCTCCTGCCATTCGCTCTGCTTTAATAGCACCTTCGGCTAGAAGATTATCTAAATAACTTCTGTCAGCAATCAACTTCTTAATTTCTTTTGATATTGGCGAAAGCTTGTCTGATACGATATCCGCTAATTCACCTTTTAAATCTGAGAAATTTTTACCTCCAAATTTATCTAACGTATTGTCCATAGTTTGTTCACAAAAACTGGAATAAATTCCTAAAAGATTTTTTGCTTCTGGCCTATTTTTTAATTTTTGTTCTTCATCAGGAATTGGAAAAGAGTCAGTTTTTGCTCTTTTTATTTTATTTATTATTTCATCTTTAGAATCGGTTAAATTAATCCTGCTTAGATCAGATGGATCTGATTTACTCATTTTTTTTAATCCATCTTTTAAACTCATAATTCTTGAAAAATTTTTTTTAATTAATGGTTCTGGAACTTTAAAGAAACTATCACAATTAAAATCGTTGTTAAATTTTTGTGCTATATCTCTTGTTAGCTCTAAGTGTTGCTTCTGATCCTCTCCAACTGGAACATGAGTAGCATCATATAACAATATGTCACTAGCCATTAGAATAGGGTAAATATACAAACCAACAGATGCTTTTTCTTTATCTTTTCCAGCTTTTTCCTTAAACTGTGTCATTCTATTTAACCAACCCATTGGAGATATACAACTTAATATCCAAGATGCTTCGGTATGTGCATGAACTTTCGATTGATTAAAAATAATGTTTTGATTTGGATCAATACCACTAGCTATAAATGTTGCGGCTGTTTCACGAATATTGTTATTTAGTTGATCTTTATTCTGTTTAACTGTTATTGCATGCAGATCAACAACACAAAATATACACTCATTATTTTTATCACTTTGTAAATCTACGAAATTTTTTATTGCACCAATATAGTTTCCTAAATGAAGATTGCCGGTTGGTTGAACACCAGAAAAAATTTTTTTAGCCATGTATTAATACTTTAAATTAATATCTGAGATTTTAAAGGCTTTTATACCAATTGAAATTCCAATGTAAGAAAAGAATGTCAATAAGACTATAAAGAAAATGAAAGTAAATTTATATGTATATTCATATTTTAATGTATCAGTAAAAAAATTTAATAAAAAATAGAAAATTAGAATTGTAATAATATTGGAAATTATAATTTTCATCAATTGAATTAAAAAGTTTGAATTAAATTTAAAAAAATTTTTATTAATAACGAAAATTAATAATATGATTCCATTAAACCATGAAGAAATAGTTGTTGCGATTGGTATTATTATAAAACCAATTTTTGAAAAAAAAATTAAACTAATTATTATATTTATAAAAACAGAAATCAAAGAATACTTGAATGGTGTTTTTGTATCACCTCTTGCAAATAGAAAAGTAGAAAATATTTTAATCAAAGAAAATGCTGGGAGACCAAAAGAAAAATAAAATAATGCCTTTGCCGAATTATTAACTGTTATTTGATCAAAAGACCCATATCCGAACAAGGAAGAAGTTATTTGCTCTGAGCCAATCATAAGTGCTAGAGAGGCTGGCAAGCTTAAAAACAAACTTAGCTCTAAAGCTTTGTTTTGAAGTTCTAATGTTTTAATTTTATTATTACTTTTAATATGCCTACTTAAATTGGGAAGTATTACAGTACCTATAGCAATACCAGCTATGGCTAAATTAATCTGATATATCCTGTCAGCATAATAAAGATATGAAACTGCACTTGCTTGAAATGATGCAATAATAGTTCCAACCAATATATTAATTTGAGTTACACCAGATGAAAAAATACTTGGTAAAAGTTTACTAAAAAAAATTTTAACTTTCTCGTTAATTTTAAATTTAAAGCTAATATCAATTTTGTAATATTTTTTTACAAATATTAATAAGAAGATAAACTGAATTAGACCAGCAATAGAAACTGTATAAGATAAATAATAAACTAAATTGTTATTTAAATCATCAGCAAACAACAAACAAATTATTAACAATATATTAAGAATTATTGGTGCTGCTGCTGCTGCTGCAAATTTATTATGAGAGTTTAGTATTGCTGAAAAAAAAGAAGCCAGACTAATAAAAAATAAAAACGGAAAAGTAATTCTGGTTAAGTTTATGGCAATATTTAATTTTTCTGGGTCATTTGAAAATCCTGGGGCAATTATTTTAATAAATGATGGCATAAAAATTTCAATTATTAGGATTGTAAAGAACAACACTAAAAATAATAAGTTAAAAATTGTGTTTGCAAATGAGTTTGCATTTTTTTTTCCCTTAATTAATTCTGAAGAATATGAAGGAACAAAAGCTGCATTAAAAGTTCCTTCAGAAAATAATCTTCTAAATGTATTTGGAATTCTAAAGGCTACAAAGAAAGCATCTGCAAGTGGACCTGATCCAAGATATATTGCTATAAAAAAATCTCTTACATAGCCAAGAACTCTACTTAATAAAACAAATATGCTAAATGTGCTTGTTGACTTAATAAGATTCATAAATCATATTAGTCTTAAATCTAGCTTATTAGTATAAATAATTTTAGAAATGAAAAAAAATAAAATTGAACATTACTCAGACAAAGAAGCCCTTGATTTTCATAATTTAAACAAATCTGGGAAGATTGAGATAAATTCATCAAAACCAATGACTTCAAAAAGAGATTTAGCTTTAGCTTATTCACCTGGAGTGGCAGCACCAGTCAAAGAAATCTATAAGAATTCTGAACGAGCTTACGATTATACAACTAAAGGAAATTTAGTTGCAGTTATAAGTAATGGATCCGCTATTTTAGGACTAGGTAATTTAGGAGCTATTGCCTCAAAACCTGTAATGGAAGGTAAGGCAGTTTTGTTTAAAAGATTCGCAGATATAGATGCTATTGATTTAGAGATTGATAGTAAAGATCCTAAAGAAATAGTTAATAGTATAAAAAATTTTGCTGTTAGTTTTGGGGGTATTAATCTTGAAGATATCGCTGCTCCAGAATGTTTTATAATTGAAGAAGAATTAAAAAAAATACTTGATATTCCAATATTTCATGATGACCAACATGGAACTGCAATCATTACATCTGCTGCATTAATTAATTCAATTCACATTACAAAAAAAAAAATTTCTAATATTAAAGTTGTTGTAAATGG
>LULJ01000347.1_pt1 | contig 19520 bp, 21 predicted proteins | sample 728171 | NCBI WGS metagenome assembly LULJ01 (sample SAMN03860292, study PRJNA289734) | marine metagenome | biome: seawater column; feature: ocean; material: water; isolation source: Red Sea water column Station 169 - depth 25m | place: Saudi Arabia: Red Sea | collected 2011-10-15 | depth 25 m
ATCTCTAACAAACTTTGCACCAATAATATCAAAAGCACAGGTTTCAGACGCAAAAACATAAGAGTTTTTTAATTTTCCAATAACTAGAGGTCTAATTCCGTAAGGATCTCTTACCCCAATAAGAATATTTTGTGTCATCATAACTAATGCATACCCCCCTTGAATTTGAAATAAAGCATCAATAACTTTATCAATTGCCTTGGGTCTTTTTGATTTGGCTATAAGTTTTACTATCGTTTCTGTATCTGATGTTGTGTAAAAAATTGAGCCTTCTTCAACCATTTTATTTCTAAGAGTTATTGCATTTGTAAGATTACCGTTATGTGCAACACCAATTCCACCTGAATTAGTATCAGCAAAGAATGGTTGCACATTTCTCAAAGCAGTTCCTCCAGTTGTAGAATATCTGTTATGACCTATAGCGTAATTTCCTGGCAATTTTTTTAAAACTTTTTCATCATTAAAGTTATCACCAACAAGACCAAACCTTTTTTCGGAGTGATATTTTTCACCATCAAATGATACAATTCCACAACCTTCTTGACCTCTATGCTGTAACGCATGAAGTCCTAAAGCAGTTAGTGTCGATGCTTCTGGTGTATTACTTATTCCAAAGACTGCACATTCCTCTTTTAATTTAGGATTATACATCTTGAACTTTTTCCTTAGCATCTTCATATTGTTTTTGATTTGGAAATACCTTTATAAGATAGATACTACCTTTTTCAACCCAAGGAAATGTTAACGAATCTTTCAAATTTAATGGCCATTTTTTGCTATCATAGATAACGTCTATAGCTGTAAATAAACAAACAATTAAAATGTAGCTTTTAGCGATTCCAAAGAAAAAGCCAAAAACTTTATCAACTGAACCTAATCCAGTATAAGTAATAACTTTACTTATTGCTTTATTTGCTAAAAGAATAAGAAATATTATTAAGATAAACAATATTACACCAACAATTATATTAAGAACATATTCACTGTCTAAAATACCATCAAAAAAAGGTTTTACTTTTGGAAACAAATAAATTGTTAAAATATAAGCCAATACCCATTTAGCGGCTGATAATAAACTTAAAACGAAACCTTTTCTAGATCCTTGAATTAAAAAATAAATTGTTAATACAAAAAAAATATAATCAAATAATGTTACTTGTAATAAAAAATCCTGAATAGCCTCTATCATTTATTGAATGGTTTTATTTTAAGAAGTAAAGAGGGCAAAAGTGTTAAAACAGAAACCATTGCAAGCAACATAGCAATACCTGTGAAAACACCAAAATAAATTGTAGGTATAAAATTAGACATAACCAAAATTGAAAATCCAAAAACTATTGTTATTGATGTATTTAAAATTGCTTTACCAACAGTTGAATGACAGAGTTTTAATGTTTTATTATAATTTTTTAACTTTGCATACTCCTCTTTAAATCTATAAATATAATGAATACTATTATCTACAGCTATACCTATAGTTATGGCAGCTATTGTTATTGTCATCATATCAAGTGGAATTCCCAACAATCCTATCAATCCTAATATAAAAAAAGCTGCTATAAAATTTGGAACAACACCTATTAAAGCTAATTTTAAATTTTTAAATAGAATTATAAACATTATAAAAATTCCAAGCATAACAAATCCAAGTGTTAAAATTTGAGATTTAAATAAACTTTGTAAAAGATTATTAAACAAAATTAATACTCCACCCAATTTATACTCACCCTTTTCTAAATTTAATTTATTTTCAAAATCTGAATTTATTTTAATAAGTAAATCATTTCTCCTCAGATTATCTAATGAGTCCTTTATTCTTAAGCTAATTCTAGCCTCAGAGTCTTTTATAGATATATATGGATCAACAATTTCTTTTTTTATGTTATCTGGAATCTTAGTATATAATACGCCCATTTCTAGAGAGCCAAGTTCTTTATTATTATTTAATTGAGTAGCAACATCAATTATTGATGAAAAAGAGAGAACTTTTCCAACTGGTTTTAAAGAATCCAAATAATTATGAACCTTTTTTATTTTATCAATTTTGTCTTTAGTAAACCAATATTTTTCGTCATTCTCATCTTCATCTCCCCAATCATCTTCGTCATCTTCTGATTTTTGTTCAGCTTCATCTTGTTTCGGAAATTTTAAAATAACTTCAAGTGGTGTTGTGCCACCCAACTTTTCATCAATGAGCTTCATTCCTTTATAAATTTCAGTATTTTTATCAAAATAATTTATAAAACTATTTTCAACTTCAAGCTTTGAAATTCCTAATATACTTAGAAATATAATTATTAAGGTTGTTCCAAATATAGTATTTTGGTTTGAAACTGAAATGTTACTAAAAAAATTAGTAATCGTAGTGCCTTTTTCCTCTTTTAAAGAAACTTTATTAAAATTAATTAAATTAATTAATGTCGGCAATAGACTAAAAGTAATAAGAAATGAAATTATTAGACCAAAAGTCATCATAAAACTAAAAGTAATAAGAAATGAAATTATTAGACCAAAAGTCATCATAAACCCAAAATCTATTATTGGTTTTATTTCGCTGAATATCAGAGACAAGAAAGCAAATATAGTTGTTAAAGCTGTATACAAAATAGGCCAAAACATTTTACTCGTTGTCAAAGAAATAATTTTAAATTTATTGAATTTCGGAAATTGTTTTGAAAGTTGAAGATATCTTGTACTGATATGAATATTCATAGCCATTGTTAATATCAACATTAAAGCTATAAAATTTGATGATATGACTGTAACTTTCCAACCCAAGAGACCCAAAAGTCCAGTCATTATTATTACTGAAAAAAAACAACTGCTTATAGGTACAATTACCCATATTAATTTTCTAAATACATACCAAAGAGTTGCAATGATAAATAAAAAAACTCCAAGTCCAAAAACAATAATATCATTTTTTATAAAGGTCATCATATCGTCAGCAATCATAGGAATACCGCCCAAATGAATTTTGCTTGTTGAACTAAAATTTTTTATTACTTGTCTTATTTCTAAAATATTTTGATGATTTTGTTTTTTTAATTTATCTTTATATATCTCTTGATCTTTTTTACTTTTAAAGTCTTTTATTTTATCTTTAGACTTTAAATAAACTATAATACCAGATGTTTTGCCATCTTCACTGATTACAAAATTCCTGAAAACAGGGCTATTCAATATTTCATTAAAACCCCTTTCCTTATCAATACCTCGTGAGCTAAGTGTGGAGTAGTTTTGCAATCTCTCTATAAGTGGTTCATCGGAGCTGTTTAGTAAAGGAATATCTAATAGTGTAATTACACTATGTACCCAACTAAGTCTTTGAATTTCTTTTTTTAATTTAATGAGATTTTCGATAGAATTCTCTTCTATCATACTTTCTTTTGGAGTGTAAGTAAGAACTAAAAATTCTTTCGCACCATATCTTTCATTTATTTCATTTAAATATTTTAAATCAGGATCACCCTCTATTAATAAAGTTTCAGATGACGCATCAAGCCTAAAATTTTTCGAATAGTAACCAAAAAAACAAAGACATATTAATAATAAGATTAATATCAAGCCTGGTTTCTTTAAAACAATATTTTGATAAAATTTGGCTAACATCAACTATTAGCTTTTATAATTTAATTTAATTATTTTGAATATCTTTAAATTTGGTAAACATTGCCTCAAATTCAAGCATAACATTACCAGTAGGTCCGTGTCTTTGTTTTTGAATAATTAGCTCTGCTAAATGTGATACCTCATTCATTTTTGCTTGCCATTCAGCATGTTCAACTGTTGCTGGTCTTGGCTCCTTTCCTTGTAAATAGTATGCCTCTCTGTATACAAACATTACAACATCCGCATCTTGCTCTATAGAACCAGACTCTCTTAGATCAGACAATTGAGGTTTTTTATCATCCCTTTGCTCGACAGCTCTAGATAGTTGCGAAAGTGCTAAAACAGGAACAGCTAATTCTTTTGCTAAAGCTTTTAATCCTTGTGTAATTTCTGAAATTTCCTGAACCCTTCCATTGTTAGAATTGGAAGCTCTCATAAGTTGGATGTAATCTATTACAACCATTTCAAGACCATATAATCTTTTTATTCGTCTAGCTCTATTGCTTAAAGCTGCGATTGTTATAGCAGGCGTTTCATCTATATACAAAGGGAGCTCCGATATATCCTTAGACGTTTCAATAAATTTATCAAACTGTTCCTCTGATATCTTTCCTCTTCGGATATCATTGGATTTAATTCTTGATTGTTCTGCTAATATTCTTGTTGAAAGTTGTTCAGATGACATTTCTAGGGAAAAAAAAGCTATAGAACCTTTCTCACCTTTCTGCTGAATATTTTTTGCTGCATTAAATGCTATGTTAGTTGCAAGAGCAGTTTTTCCCATTGATGGTCTTCCAGCAATAATAACAAGATCTGATTTATGCAAACCTCCAAGTCTATCATCTAAATCTCTTAGCCCTGTTGGAACACCTACAATACCCTCATCATTCTTATATGCATTAGATGCCATTTCAATAGTTTGTCTCATTGCCTCATCAAATTTAATTAATGAAGTGCTAAATGATCCTTTCTCAGCTAAATCAAAAAGAGATTTTTCGAAATTTTCGATAATTTTTGTCCCATCAGAATCTAAATCATTAAGTTTAGCTTGATCTATTATTTCTCCTGAAATTTTAATTAATTCCCTTTTTACATACAAATCGAAAATGAGTTTAGAATATTCTATTGCTTGTCTAGATGAAGTTGAAAATTTTGTTATTTTCACTAAATATTCTGGAATATTTAAATCGTCTTTTTCTTTTTCAAAATAATTTTTTAATGTTATGGGATTTGCTAAAAGACCACCATAAATCAATTTTTCTAAAGCTTCAAAAATTTTTTTATGAATTGGGTCATAAAAATTTTTATTTGATATTATTAAATTAACTTCATCAAATATCTCATTAGTTAATAATATCGAACCAATTACTGATTGTTCAGCCTCAATATTATTAGGTAATTCATCTATTTTATTTTTTATAATATTTAAGGATTGGGACATGATAAAGGTTAATCAGTTTTTTCAACAAAAACAAAATATAATTTTTCTTGGGGAAAAGAATGTATAATTAAGGAGTATCTTCTTGTGCTACAACCCTAATTTTTATCTGAGATTGTATCTCAGAATGAAGATTTAGAGAGACATCAAAATTTCCTAATGATTTTATTTCTTTGACAGGTTGTATCATAGAGGGATCTATTTCAATTTTCTCTATCTCTTTTAATAATTTTGAAATTTCTGTTGGTTTAACTGATCCATACAATTCTTTATTTTCAGTACTTAATTTTTTAATTGTATATTCCTTATTTTTTAAATTCTCATCAATTTTTTTAGCTTGATTTTTTCTATCTAGATCTTTTTTGCTTAATTCATTTTTGATCTTTTCTACTTCTTTAATATTTTCTTTTGAAGCAAATAATGCTTTTTTTTGAGCAATTAAATAATTTCTTGCAAATCCTCGCTTTACATCGATAATTTCACCTATAGAACCAACTTTCCTGACATTCTCTAAAAGGATTACTCTCATATTATATAAGCGCTAGGTTACGAGCTCTTTTTATTGATACAGAAAGATCTCTTTGTTTTTTCTGACTCACAGACGTCACGCGTGATGGCAAAATCTTTCCATTTTCAGAAACATATCTTTTTAACAATTTTATATTTTTATAGTCAATTATCGGAGCACCTTTTCCAGAAAGGGGACATTGTTTTTTGAATTTATATTTTTGATTTTGAAACACACTTAGTTTTGAAAAATTGTTTTGAGTAGTTTTTTTTTTTATGTTTCTCTTTTTCATTTATACCTTATTTTTTTCTATATCATCTTTTTTTTTAAAATATTCAGTATTCATGTCTAGTTCTTTAACTTTTACAGTTAAGTATCTTAAAAGATTTTTATCAATCTTCTCATTTTTTTCTAATTCTTTTATAGTTTTACCTTTACCTTCGATTTTAAAATGTAAGTAATTTCCTTTTTTATTTTTTTTTATTAGGTATGATAAGTTTAATAATCCCCAACTTTCAAATTTTAAAATTTTACCTTCGTTTTTTTCTATTATTTTAGTATATTTGTCTTCAAGTTGCTTAACTTGACTAGGAGACACGTCTTGTCTAGCGATCAGTGTATGTTCATAAAAGTTCATATTATTATCTAGAAAAAATGAGGATATACTATTATAAATTTTTAATTACAATAAAAAAAAAAAGCTAAATTTATTGACATTTTAATGTTTTCTGTAATTTTTCCTGGACAAGGCTCTCAAATTGTCGGAATGGCAAAAGAATTTTACGATAACTTTCCTTATGTAAAAGATTTATATTTACAAGCCGATGAACTCTTAAAATTCAAACTTAGTAAATTAATTTTAGAAGGACCAAAAGAAGATTTAGATAAAACTGAAAATACTCAACCTGCAATTTTTTTAGCAAGCTATTCAATATTTAAAGTAATTGAAAATGAAACTAAATTTAAAATTAGTGATGCAAAATTTTTTGCTGGACATTCTTTGGGTGAATATTCTGCTTTATGTTGTGCTAATTCAATTAATTTTCAGCAGACAGTATATTTATTAAAAAAAAGAGGAAAAGCAATGCAAAACGCTGTTCCAAACGGAAAAGGAGGCATGGTTGCTGTGCTTGGAATTGATATAAACCAGATAAACAAGATATTACAAGAAAATAAAAATAAATTCTCTTGTTATATTGCTAATGACAACACGATTGGTCAATTAGTAGTTAGCGGAGAAAATGTATCATTGAAGCTCTTTTGTGATATTTTAAAGTTAAATAAAATTAAATTTATCAAATTGCCCGTAAGCGCTCCTTTTCACTGTCCCTTGATGAACAAGGCTACACTAGAAATGAAGGATGAAATATATAAAACTCAATTTAATATTCCACTCGTTGATATAATATCAAATGTTACTGCAAATCCTGTTAATGATCCAGATTCAATAAAAAAACTATTACTTCAACAAATAGAAAGTCCAGTTAGATGGAAAGAGAGCATTGATAATATGATTAGTTCAGGAGTAAAAAGATTTATTGAAATTGGACCAGGAAAAGTATTGTCAGGATTAATAAAAAGAATTGATAGAAATGTCATATTAAATCAGGTAAATAATATTGATGAGATCCATAAACTTTAAATGATTAATTTAAATAATATAAATATAATAATTACTGGAGCCACTGGTGCAATTGGCGGTTCAATATTGGATAAACTTTACTCACTTGGTGCTAATATTATTGCAACTGGAACCAATGAAGCAAAATTAAATGACATAAAATCTAAATATAAAAAAGTTAATGTTAAAAGATTTGATATTTCCAATCATTTAAAAATAGAGGAATTCATTGAAGATTGTAACAATACATTAAATAATAAAATTGATATCTTAATAAATAATGCTGGAATAACAGTTGATAACTTATCAATTAGAATGAAAAATGATGAATGGAATAAAGTAATTGATATAAATTTATCATCAACATTTTTGATGAGCAAGAATACAATTAGAAAAATGCTAAAAAATAAAAATGGGAAGATAATAAATATAACTTCTATAGTTGGTCATACAGGAAATTTAGGCCAAGCTAATTACGCAGCTTCTAAAGCAGGGATCATAGGAATGTCAAAAAGTCTAGCACTAGAATACGGTAAGAAAAATATAAAGATAAATTGTATTTCTCCAGGATTCATTAAATCTGAAATGACTGATAAAATTGATAAGAATTTTAAGAAATCTCTAGAAGAAAAAATATCTCTAGAAAGATTAGGGAATCCCGAGGATGTGGCTAATGCTGTTGTTTTTTTGTCTTCAAGCCTTTCAGACTATATAACTGGAGAAACAATACATGTTAATGGAGGTATGTATTTTAGTTGACAAAATAGTATAAATACTTATTAACAAAATTAACTTAATTAAAATTATGTCAGAAGATATTTCAAGCAAAGTAAAAAAAATTGTTGCAGACCATTTAGGTATTGACGAAGCAAAAGTTACAGAAGAATCCAGTTTTATAGACGATCTTGGTGCAGATAGCCTGGATACAGTAGAATTGGTAATGGCTTTTGAAGAAGAATTTGGGTCAGAAATTTCAGATAGCGATGCGGAAAAAATATTAACCGTAGGTGATGCTGTTAAATTTATTGAGAATAAAGCAAACTAATTTTTTTATATAAATGTCCAACTCTAAAACAGGTGGGATGTTTATCTTCTCTTCGCCTTCAGGAGCAGGAAAAACTACTTTAGTAAAAAAATTATCCAAAAATAAAAATTTCTCAGTTTCTATTTCTCATACAACAAGACCACCAAGACCATTAGAGAAGAATGGTAAAGATTATTATTTTATTAATAAAAATCGTTTTAAAAAATTAATTAAACAAAAAGAATTTCTAGAACATGCAAAAGTATTTGATCATTATTATGGTTCTTCAAGAGATTTGGTAATCAAAAAACTTCAAAGTGGAAAGAATGTAGTATTTGATATTGATTGGCAAGGTACGAGACAGATTAGAAACAAAGGTTTAAAATTCAGACTATTTACTATATTCATACTTCCTCCCTCAAAAAAAGAACTATTAAAAAGACTTATTAAAAGAGAAAAAAAAAATATGAAGACAGTAACAAAGAGAATGAAAAGTTTTAAAAGAGATTTATCTAAATGGAGAGAGTATGACTTTGTTGTAATAAACGATGATTTGAGAAAATGTTACAATAAGATTATAAAAGCTATACAAAATAATTATATGTCTTCTTTTAATAGGAAATTAATAAACAGACATATTAAGAAGTTATTAAAGTAAATCTTCATAGATTTTACAAATTTCAAAATATTTATCAATTGATAGATTTTGAGGTCTCAGAGTTAAATCAAGATTAAGTTTTTTTAATACATTTTCGTGATTATTAAATATTTGTTTTATTGGTTTTTTTATCATTTTTCTTCTTTGATTAAAAAAAATGTTTGTAATGTGTTCTAAACTTTTTGAATACTTAATTTTTGCAATTTTCTGTTTTGGTTTGAGTAATACTAATGAACTCCAAACTTTTGGAACAGGATAAAAATTTTTAGGCGGTATATCAAAAATTTTAGATGCACTCATTTTCCATGATGATAGAATTGATAATCTTCCATATTGCTTTGTATTATATTTTGCAACTATTCTATCAGCCACTTCTTTTTGAAAAATAAATATAAAATTTAGAAATAATCTATCGAGATTATCTAGTTTTAAAAATGAAATTAGTATTTTTGTAGAAATATTATATGGCAGATTGCCAAAAACTTTTATTGGTTTATCAAATTTAATATATTTATAGCAATTTAAAATATCATCATTAATTATTTCTATTTTCTGTCCATAGTTTATTTTTAATGCATCTGATAAATTTGTATCTTTTTCGACGACTATAATTTTTTTAGGTTTTTTATTAATTATTTTTTCCGTTAATTTTCCTGTTCCAGGTCCAATTTCTAAAATTATATCATCATTGTGTATATCTCCAAGATCTACAATATTATCTAAAGTCTTTTCTTCTTTTAAAAAATTTTGACCTAAACTTTTTTTAGGTTTCATAATTATTTTAAATTTTGTAGAAATTTCATAGCATACTTGAAAGAAGATGGATCGGACAAATTTTTACCAATCATTGAAGAATTTGGTCCATGGTCAGGCGAAATTCTTATGAAAGGTAGACCTAAAGTTATGTTTATAGCATGAAAATTATAAATAGTTTTTATGGGTGTTAGTACTTGATCGTGGTACATGCCAATAACAACATTATATTTTTTTAAATTTTTTTTTATGAAAAAAGTATCTGCCGGAAAAGGTCCTTCAATTTTTATACCCCTTTTTTTTAAATTATATATTGCAGGGACCAATATTTTATCCTCCTCGCTGAAACTATCTATTGTTTCACAGTGAGGATTAAGTCCTAAAACTGCAAATTTTATCTTTTTATTTAAAATTTTATTATAAAAAAAATTTATTTTTAAAACATTTTTAATAATTTTATTTTTATTAATCTTTTTTGTTACATACTTAAGGGGGATATGTGTTGTTATTGGTGATACAGAAAGACTTTTATTATAAATCAACATCACCTCATCTTTGGAACCAGTTTTGTCTGATAAATATTCTGTTATCCCTAAATGTTTATTTTTTAAAAAATATTTTTTAGATATTGGACCATTTATAAGAGAACACTTATTTGAGTTTTTTTTTAATATAGATAATGAGAGATTAAAACAATTTTCGATATAGGTTTTAGATTTTGATGATATTTTTGAAAATACCTTTTTATACTTAAAATCTACATTAATAATATTAATCTTATTTAATTCTGCATTTTCATAATTATCTATTTCATTTAAAGGAAATTTATACTTTAAACTTTTCATTTGATCTTTGAATAATCTAATATTTCCTATTAAAATTATTTTTTTTTTTAAAATATTTTTAGATGAAAAATACTTTCCAAGTATTTCAGAAAAAGTACTAAATGGTTCCCCTAATACAATTAAAATAATCTCAATATTCATTGATTACTATATTTTGTTTTAATTTTTTATAGTATAATAGAGAAAATTGATTTAACTGTTTATTTTTTTCGTATTCTATAAGATCTTTTAATTCTTTATCAAAATTTATTTTTTGCTTCATTTGTTGTTTATCATTTATTTTTAGAATTAAATATCCATTAGGGAATTTAATTGGTTTTGATATTTCATTTACTCTCATTTTTTTTAATATATTGTTTAGATCACTAGATAAAATAGTTTCTTTAACCCAGCCAATTTCTCCACCTCTACTTGCACTATTTGAAATACTGTATCTTGAGGTAGCTATTTTAAAGTTATTTAATTTTATATATTCCTTGATTATTTTATATTTTTTTTCAAGATTTTCATTTTTTTCAATTTCAAATAATAATTCAGACAAATTATATTCATATTTTTTATTGCTTTTAAGTTTTAATTTTAATTGATCTTTTAGATTATCTTCATCAATTTTTACTAAAGCATTATACTTTTTAAATATTAATTCATTCCACATACTTTCGTATTTAACTTTTTCTATTATTTTATTATAATCAATGTCATAATTAACCAATAAATTTTTTAGCTCTTCTTCATTTTTAACATTCTTGAATTTAAAAAGACTTCTTTTTAATTCATCTATAAACATATTGCTATTTTGGTTTTTAAAAATTTTATTAAGCTCTTTTTTTTTGACTATCTCTCTTATTAAAGAATTTTTGGCAATTTGTGATAATTCTTTATCACTAATACTTTTTAAATTAGGTCTAAGAAATATTAAATATTTTTTTTCATTTAAAATATCTATATTAGTGATTATTTCTTCATCGATTTTATATTTAATTTCGATTGCACCATATATTTTCTGTGGAAAAATAAAAATTATTATAATTAAAATCGATAAACTAAACCTGATCATTTAGTTGCTAATTAAATCCCCGACATTTGGAACACCTAATTCAGTAAATGGAATGATTTTAATCAAGAAAGTTAGACTTTTATTAGGCTCCAGACTGCCGTCTCTAGAAAATGTGTTATTGTAATTTAAATTTAAAGATAAACAATCAGTTTCATATGTATAAATGAGATCATAGTATTGTGTAAAATTTTCGTTTAAATCTTTTGATATTTCAAAAGTTAAATTATTTTCGTTGTTTAATTTATATGTACTTTTATTTTTTATACTTTCTTTTTCTTCAAGATCATTATGTTCTATATAATAAGAAATATTTGTAAAAAAATTATTTATCCCAAAATCAATTCCTAATTGATCTAAATTTGAGTATTTTAAGTCTTTATCATAAGAAAAAAAATAATTTAAACTTGTGTCCTCATTTAAATTATATTTTATATTACCAAAAATATCCGATCTAGTTTCATTAAGTTTTGATTTGGTTGGAAGCGACGAATCCTCTCTTCTTTTTAAAACATTTGCAAACTTCATGTCAAAAATGTTGAAACCGCTTTTGTCGTCTCTTTTAAATTCTATTCCAAGGCTTAAAGACTCTCCACCTTCAACTTGATACAATGTGCCAATTCTATTTAACGAAAAAACACTGTCATAATTTAATGACAAATCTTTATTTGAAATATTTTTATTACCATTTGGACTATATCTAAAAGATAAAACTGGTTTTAAGTAATTAGTGAAATTATTCATTTGTTTTTGTAAAGGCAGACTTGTATCAACTTTTAGCAAACCATATAAATTATATTTTGAATTTTCCTCAAAATTAACTGAATTATTTGAGTAACTATTCGAATTCTTTAGTAGCAAGTCATAGTTCGTAGAAAAACCATATGAATTGACAAAATCACTTGATGAAAATAAAAAATCATTTACCACCACAGACTCAAAAACATTTGTATTATAATTTTTATTATGACCATATGAACTAAAATTAAATTTTCCATTATAGCTTTCAGGCACTTCAAGATCCTTTGAAAAATAAAAATCTGGTAGTATGTATTGATACCTATCGTGATAATTTCTTGATAAGTCTTCATAAACTTTAAAAGACATATTAAGATTAGAATCTTGTAAATTCCAATCTATATCTAAATTTGACTCCAGAAGACTATCATTTTTAATCAAAGATGATGTTCCTGATAGTTTGTGTTTTTTTAAATAGTTATCACCTTTGACTTGTCTAAGATTAAGTTCATAATCAGTAAAGTTATTAAATTTGCCCAATTGATTATAAAAAATGTGTCCTTTAGTTCCTTCATTTCCAATTAAAAAACTAAAATCTGTTAAAATTCTAGAATTTTCTAAAGCCTGTCTATATTCGTTCTGTAATAAAAAATTTTTTTCTGAGTATACTCTAGGATTAAAAGTAATATCTTTATCTACATCGATGATCTTGAAATATGGAATGTTTATTGATGTACCCAAGCTATCCGAAGCACTATAAGAAGGTGTCAAAAATCCAGATTTTCTCTCAATTGTTGGATCAGGATGATTAAAGTATGGTAAGAAAAAAATTTTTTGATCAAATATTTTTAGCCAAGATTTTTTGTACTCAAATATTCTCTTCTTTTTATCATGATTGAATTCATCTGTAACTAATTCCCAACCTCTACATTTTTTATTATTAATATTACAGGTACTAAACGCTGCTTTATATATTTTAAGTTCATTATCGCTAGAATATCCAGATCTACCTTTTAAAATTGGGTCATTATCTTTATTTCCAAAATAAGAATTTTCGAAATCTACTGCAATTTCTTTTCCAGCAATTTCATTTTTTTTTATATTTATTGCCAAATCTTCAAAAATATATTTATTTCCATCTTTATCAGTAATTGTCGATTTACCTGATTTAATAATTTCATTTTTGATATCAAAATTAAATTTATCTGATAACTCGTAGATATTATTATCATTATCATTAATTAAAGTTTTTTCATTAGAATAAATTTTTTGAGAATTTCGATCAAAATAAATATTTTTTGCATTGATTTTATATTTGCTATTAACAAAAATTTCTGTTTCATTTGGGCTATAGATTAAATTTTTATTATTTTCTAGAATAACTTTATTACTTTTTAGTATTAAGTTTTCTCTGATGTCATTAAATAAAACTTTATTTTTAAAAGTTAAAATTTCACTTATTTTATCATATTCAGCTTTTTCAGACTTAATTTCAATCTCTTTATTTGGAATTAATGTGGAAGATTTATATGCAATTACTAAGTTACCATCATTCTTGATATCCATATTAGATGCTTTAAACTTAACTTCATCAGAATTACTTTTTAAGCTCAGTATTGTTACTAAAAATAAAGCTATAATTAATAATAATTTTTTAGTTTTCATTTACTTTCAAAATTCCGATATTACAAATTAAAAAAAGTATAAATAATGGAGCCCATACAGATAAATAAATCGGTAGAGCACCTTTATTGCCCAATATACTTGAAAAATAATTTAAATAATAAACTATTACAGAAATAAAAATTCCAAAAATAATAACAAAAAATCTTGATTTGATTTTCTTAAATTTATTAATAATTATAAATCCTAAAATTGTCATTAGCATAAAGAAAACTGGCATGCTATAGATTTTATTTAAGTGAATTTTTACATCAACATTTGAATATCCAATCTTTAAATAATTCGTAGACAATTTGTGCAATTCATAAATATTTAAAGAGTTCAAATTTGAAAACAAGTTTGAAATTATTTCACCATTAAATGACGAATTATAAATATAACTTTTAAAATTATCTCTGCTTCCACTGTCATTTAATACCAAAACATTCTTAAGTTGCCAATTTTTCGAAATTATATTTGCTGACTTTGCGCTAATTGTGCTACGATTATTATAATATTTATCAGCTTCTGTTATAGTTATAGATTTAAGGCTATTTTTATCAAATTCTTTGGCATGGATTATATACAAACTATTATCTAATTCTTCCTTAATCCAAAGTCCATCCTCATTAACTACAGCCAAATATTGATTACTGTTTGAAAATCTGTTCTTAATATCCAAATATTTGCTTTTAAGATTTGATGAAAATGAATAAAAAAAGAATAATAAAATAATACCTAATAAACCAGATAAAGCTACCAAATGAATTATTATTTTAAAATTACTAATCCCATTAGAATTTAAAATTGCTAATTCTTCTTTGTCTACCAAACTTAAATAAAAAAATTTTACACAAACTAAGAAAATAAAAGGAAAAATTTCAAACATTAATGAGGGAGCGTTCATTAAGGATAACATAATTGTATAATATATTTCAGTGTTATATTTTTCTGTAAATCTTATTTCCTCAAAAAAATTTACAATTACAATTGCACAAAAGAAAATAAAACTTATTGTCAAAAATTTTTTAGTAAATTGTGTATATATATAGCTCTGATATATTTTTAATCTCATAAATATCTAAGTTTCAATTTTGATTTGATTAATAAAATTGTATAAAAAATTACAATAAATAAAACTGGCAGTAATATAAATATTATTTCTATGTAAGTTTGAGAAGTTATGAATTTATAACTCAACTCAGAAAATAATATCATAGCAAAACCTAATATAAATAATAAAAATTTATAATAATTTTGTAAATTTTTTGATTTTGATTTTAAAATTATCAAAGAACTTACCAAAGATAGAATAACTAAATATATAGGCGTAATTAATCTTTTGAATAGCTCTTCATAAACATTTTTTATAATAAATGAGTTTTTATCGACGCATCTAAATTCGCTATCTTTTCTTTTATTGAAAAATTTTATTATACAGTCAATTAGTAATGTACTTTCTGTTTCATCCAATTTATTATAACTTCTTGTTTTAGAGTCAAACTTAGATAATTCATATGTAGTCTCTTTAAATGATAAGCTAAAACTTCCCTTATCATCAATATTTGTTATTTTTCCATCGTTTAAATTAAAGCTAAAACCATTTTTGTTTTGAAGCAATTTTCCTTTATTAGCAATGATAATTTTATTTTCATTTTCTCCTATTTCTTCTTTTATATATATACCATTGATGTTACCCGCATCATCGCGCTCTTCTACAAAAATAGTTAAATTTCTCATTACATTTGAAAATTTCTTTTCTTCAATTAATTTAGGAAAAAATTCCAATGAAGAATTTTTTAAAAACTGTTGAGCTAAATTTTGGGTATGTGGTACGATTTTTAAATTCAAAAATAACTGAAATAAAACAAATATTAAAGAAAATTTTCCTATAAAATTTATAAAAGAAATTTTTTTAATTCCATTTGTCCAAAATACTAGAATTTCATTATTGTCTTCGTATCTGCTCAAAACCACAAAAATTGCCAAGAAGTAAGTGAATATGAGCAACTTGCTAAATATTTTTGGTATACTCAATAGCGTAAAAAAAATATATACACTTATTGAGTGACCTTTTTCTGTTATAATATCTAAAAGATTTACTCCCTGCATTACCCAAACAATCGATGTTAAGGCCAAAGAAGAAAGCAAAAAAAATCCCAATATATCAAAAGATAATTTACGAAATATTAATTTATTCATTGAAATTCTAAATTTAATAAATATACAACATTATCTATTAAATATTTCAAAAAAATGAAGCCTCTTAATAAATCATTATTTATCAATAAATTATTTTTAGAGAAAAAATTCTTCATTAAAAACACAAAAGATAAAAATTATATTTTTGTAAATTGCTCGAAGTCTAAAAGTTCCTTAGATTTTGAGAAGCTTGGATCAGAATTATATATTTTTTTAAAAAATAACAAAATTGAGAAATCTTTTTTTATGTCAATTTCATCTTTTCTCACTAATGTCCAACTAGAAAAACTTTTGCATGGAGCGCAACTTAAGTCTTATGAATTCAATGTTTATAAAACTGATAAGTTAAAACACGAAAATAGTAACTTATATGTAGTTGGAAAAAAGTCTAAGAAATCAAATGTCTTAAGAAATAAATTAAATTCTCTTTTAGAAGGTGTTTTTCTCGCTAGAGATCTTGTATCTGAACCGGGAAATATTTTACATCCAGATGAATATGCAAAACGAATAAGTAAATTAAGAAAATTTGGATTAAAAGTTACTGTATATGATAAAAAGAGATTAAAAAAAATGGGAATGAATGCTTTATTAGGTGTAGGTCAAGGAAGTGTTAGAGGATCATATCTAGTTACAATAGAGTGGAATGGTGCAAAAAATAAATCTAAACCTCTAGGATTTGTAGGAAAGGGAGTATGTTTTGATACTGGAGGCTATTCATTGAAACCAGCAAAATTTATGGAAGACATGACATACGATATGGCAGGCTCAGCCACCGTTATTGGTTTAATGAAAACACTTGCACTAAGAAAATCTAAAATTAATGCCGTTGGTGTCGTAGGTCTTGTAGAAAATATGGTAAGTGGAAACGCTCAAAGACCTGGAGATATTGTAAAATCCTACAGTGGAAAAACTATTGAAATTTTAAATACAGATGCAGAAGGAAGATTAGTTTTAGCTGACGCGTTAACATTTACTGAGGAAAAATTTAAACCTCAATTTATAGTTGACCTAGCAACATTGACTGGTGCTATAATTGTTTCTCTTGGATCAGAATATGCTGGTCTCTTTTCAAATAATGACAAATTATCAAAACAACTAATAGAAGCTGGAGATAGTGTTGACGAAAAGCTTTGGAGAATGCCTTTGAACGAAAACTTTGATAAATTAATAAATTCTAAAAATGCTGACATGCAAAATATTAATTACGTTGGAGGAGCTGGATCAACAACAGCAGCACAATTTTTGCAAAGATTTATAATCAATAAAACTCCCTGGGCTCATTTAGATATAGCAGGCATGGCATTTTCAAAATATGGAGGCGCATTAAATTCAGGTGGAGCTACTGGTTATGGCGTTAGATTATTAAATAAATTAATAGAGGACAATTATGAGTAATATTGAGCAAACACTTTCAATAATAAAACCAGATGCTGTTGAAAGAAATCTTCAAGATAAAATTAAAGAAGAGTTTACAAATAAAGGATTTGAAATAATTAAAGAAAAAAAAATTCAAATTTCTAAAGAGGAAGCAGAAAGGTTTTATAAAGTTCACGAAGCTAAGCCATTTTATAATGATTTATGCAATTATTTATCTTCTGGACCTATTATTGTGATGACTTTACAGAAAGAAAATGCAGTTGTTGAAAATAGAAGGTTGATGGGAGCAACAAACCCAAATGAGGCAGAAAATGGAACTTTGAGGAAAAAATACGGTATTTCAATTGACAAAAACTCTGTTCATGGATCTGACAGCTTAGAAAATGCAAAAATTGAATTAGATTTTTTTTTTAAAAATTAGTTAATAGCTTTTTTATGGCTTTTGGATAAATAATATGTTCGATTTTTAAAACTTTTTTTTCTAGCGATTTTTCTGTATCTGATTTTAAAATTTTAACTTTTTCTTGAATTATAATTTTACCAGAGTCTAATTTTTCACTAACGATATGAACAGTAGCCCCAGAATATTCCTCTTTATTCTTGACTGCTCTAAAATGTGTATTTAAACCTTTGTATTTTGGCAGAAGTGAAGGATGAATATTAAGTATAGGTTTTGAGAATTTTTTGATAAATTTTTTTGAAAGTATTTTCATAAATCCAGCCAAACAAATCATATCAACTTTATTTCTTTTTAATAGTTTTAACAAACGATTTTCAAAACTTTCTTTATTAGAATATTTTATAAAAATATTATTGATTTTAGATTTATTTGCATAATCTAATCCTTTTGCATTAAAGTTATTAGAGACAACCAGGACAATTCTAATTAAAGACTTTTTTGTTTTTGAATATTTTATTAATGATCTTAGATTGCTACCTCTACCACTTATGAATACTGCTATATTTTTTTTACCAGGAAACTTTTCCACTTAATTTAACTTTTTTTGAATTTTTAGTAATTTTTCCGATAACATATGGTTTATATTTTTTTGGAAAAAACCTAATTATTTTTTTATAGTTTGAACGTTTTACTATTAAACAAAAACCTACACCACAATTGAAAGTTTTTAACATTTCTTGATCGCTAACACCTTGACTTTTTAGCCATCTAAATATTTTTAATGTTTTAATTTTTTCTAAATTTATTTCAGCACAATAATTATCTGGTATTATTCTTTTAATATTATCTTTTAATCCACCTCCAGTAATATTTGCACAAGCATTTAAATATTTTTTTTTAATTAATTCTAATATATTTATTACATATATTTTTGTTGGTACCATTAATTCTTTTTTTAAAAATGAATTTTTTTTTAGATTAATTTTCTTTTTTTTTATAATATGTCTTACCAAAAATCTTTTTCTTTTATTTTATTTAATAATATTTTATCTTTATCTACAAGGCCTAAAGAAAATCCTGCAATATCAAATTTCCCTTTAGAATATGTTCCAGGCATTTCTGCAGTTTCTCCACCAACTAATTCACAATCAGCTAATTTACAGCCTTTAATAATTCCACTAATTATATTTTTTAGTTTTTTCGTATCGATTTTTTCGACTGATATATAATCTAAAAAAACTAAAGGTTTTGCTCCTTGAACTATAATGTCATTTACACACATTGCTACAAGGTCCACTCCAATCGTATCAAATTTACCTAGCATATTTGCGACTTCAATTTTTGTACCAACTCCATCTGTGCTCGTTACAAGATAGGGATTCTTTAAATTACTTGGCAGCTTTGTAAGTGCTCCAAAACCTCCAATATTCTTAAAATTACCACTTTTTTTTGATTTTTTTGTGCTTGAGGATATAAATTCAATAAATTTATCTGCTTTTTTTATGCTTACACCACTTTTTTCATATGTGAAATTTTTCGATCTCATGTTTAAATTATGTTTTTAATCAAAAATAAAATTAATATTTACTTATACTTTTTTTTTTTACTTTTCATTTTAGTTTTTATCA
>LULJ01000408.1_pt1 | contig 19318 bp, 16 predicted proteins | sample 728171 | NCBI WGS metagenome assembly LULJ01 (sample SAMN03860292, study PRJNA289734) | marine metagenome | biome: seawater column; feature: ocean; material: water; isolation source: Red Sea water column Station 169 - depth 25m | place: Saudi Arabia: Red Sea | collected 2011-10-15 | depth 25 m
CCGCTCGGCGATCTCGCGCGCCTTGATGACGAAGGCTTCGTCTATATCGTCGACCGGGCGAAGGACATGGTGCTGCGCGGCGGCGAGAATATCTATTCGTCGGAAGTCGAAAACGCGCTCTACGAACATCCGGCGGTCACCGATTGCGCGATCATCGGCATCCCGCATCGCACGCTGGGCGAAGAACCCGCGGCGGTCGTGCATCTGGCGCCGGGGATGATGGCAAGCGAGAGCGAATTGCAGGATTGGGTGCGCGCGCGGCTCGCCGCGTTCAAGGTGCCGGTGGCGGTGCATTTCGTCGCCGACACGCTGCCGCGCAATGCCAATGGCAAGATATTGAAGAAGGATCTGAAGGCGCTGTTCGCCGACCGCGCAAGCTGACCCGCCTTTTGGGGGAACGGGGGTGCGGCTTTGCCACCCCCGCGACGTCTTCCGGGCAAAGGATAGGCCTTTGCCAAATTTTCTACATGATTCTCGGTTCGACGTTCGCCGGCTGCGCGGCGCGATGATCCTGTCCCTCCTGACGCTGGGCGCCTGCGGGGCGCCGCATTCGCCTTCTGATCAGGCGATTGCGACCTTCTCGCTGACGACGCGCGCGGGGATTACCGATTATGCGGTCGATCCCGATCCGCTCAAACATGCCGCTGCCGGCTATTTTCGCGATGTCGCGGTGGCGACGCCGGACGAAGCGGCCGGGCAGTTTCGCGCTCGCGTCGCCACCGCCATCTATTCCGAAAAAGGCGTCCACGCGTCGCTCGGTTCGGCGGCGCAGCAGGCGATCGTGCCGCGGCTCGCGGCGCTCGATGCCGCCGCGCGGAAGGACGACCGGCAGGGTGCGGGACTCGCGGCGCTCGAAATCTATCGCGCGCTGGTCGAGGATATGGCGACCGTGTCGAAGGCGACAACGGCGATGGCGCTGATCGATTATGCGCAATTGGCCGGGACCGCGCGCCTTGGGGCGGCGCGGCCCGATTGGTCCGGCGTCGATGCGGCGATGGCGGTGGCGGGGCAACATTGGGATGACATAGCGGGTGACGTCGGCGACACGGCGCTGGCGGGCCAGATGGGTGCGGCGCTGAAGGCGGCACAGGATGGCGCGGCGCGGCGCGACGATTCCGCGACCGAACAGGCGCTGCAGGCCGCACGGCCATCGATCGATCGCCTGATCGCCTATTTCAAACGGACATAGCCGAGAGGACCGCGTGCGGCGGTCGGTGTGAGCGGTGCGAGGCGATAGCGCGCGACATAGCCGATATGGTCGGACAGCATGCGGCCGTCGGCGCCGCGCCCGAACGGCACCGATATGGCCTCGGCGGTGAGCGCGGCGAGGCGGGTCGAGGCGAATAATTGCCAGTCCTTGGCGCGGTGAAAGCTTTCGAGCGCGGCGCGGGGCAGGCCGCTTGTGCTGCGCGAACAGGCGTGCATCGCATCGTCGAGCCCGCCGGTGCGCGCTGCACCCCACCAGCCGCCCGTCGCCGATGCGAAGGCGCGGGCGCGCGGCGCGATCTTGCCGACGTTGAAATCACCGGCAAAGATGATCGGATAGCGATGCCACGGGCTTTGCGCCATGAACCGTCCGGCTGCGTCGAGCTGGCGGCGATAGGCATAGTCGGCGCGTTCGTCGGAAACCCCCGACGCCCCCCGCGAATTGAAATGCGCGGTGGTCACGACGACTGGCGTCGCCGCACCCGCACCGCGACGAGCGCCATCAATATGCCCTTGTTGGCAAGGCAGTCATAACCGGCACAGGCGTAGGCGGGAAAGGGTGCGCGGCGCACCGCGAGGATCGGATAGTCCGACAGCAGTTGCAGCCCGCTGCCGAGCAGCTTGCCCGACCGCTCGCCCTTGAACCACGATGCCGCGGCAGCGAAGCGGCGGTCGGCGCCGGTTGCGGGCAGGCTGCTTCGATCGGCGGCGGCCGGGCCGCAGCCGCGCCGCGATCTGCCCGAAGTCATCGCTGCGCCCCCAGGCGAGCGGCCAGGGTAGGCCATGGATATTGTAGGTGAGGACGCTGATCGGGGTCGCGGGGGCTGGGGGAGGCGCGGCAGTTGCGGTGCAACTTACGGCAAACGCCCCCGCCAACGCGGCGGTCCGGAGCGCGCGGCGGGACAGGAATTGGGACATGGGGCAAGGCTCCCGCTACGCAATTCGACCATCGCCCCTGTCAAATGGACGGCGCCGCGCGCGCTTTTCCGCATGGGCACGAAAAAAGCGTCGCATTGCCGATCGATGGGCGCGATCCGATTGCGGCTTGGGCGCGGCATTGGTATGGGGCGGCGCATGATCGCCGACGGTCTGGAAGGGGCGTTCCTGGCCCACCGCGCAGCGCTGGAACGTTTCGTGCGGGCCCGCTGCGGCGACGCGTCGGATGCCGAGGATATTCTGCAGGATCTGTGGATCAAGATCGGCGGTATCGCGGCGGTTCCCGATGACCCGCTGTCCTATCTCTATCGGGTGGCCGACAATCTGGTGATCGACCGCCGTCGCTCGGCACAGCGACGCGAGCGGCGCGACGATGCGTGGAACGCGCTGGCAACGGACGATGCGGGCGAGGCATCGCCAGCCCCCTCGGCCGAGCGCGCGGCGATCGCGAAGAGCGAGTTGGCGCGCGTCGCGGCGCTGTTCGACGAACTGGGCGAGCCGACCACCGGCATCTTCCGCAGCTACCGCATCGACGGCACGCCGCAGCGCGACATAGCCGCGCATTTCGGCCTCAGCCTGAGCGCTGTCGAAAAACATCTACAAAAGGCCTACAAGGCCGTATTGCAATTACGTGACAAACTCGATGCGGAAAATGACTGACCAGACCGTCCTAGCTGCGAAGGGACGGTTTTAGGCATGGCAAACGGCATGACAGAGCAGGAGGCGGTGGGCTGGTTCGTCCGGCAGCGCGATCCCGCGCATGCCGATTGGCCTGCCTTCACCGCGTGGCTGGAGGCCGATCCGGCGCACGCCGCCGCTTATGACCGGGTGGCGATCGCCGATGCGGCGATGACCGAGGCCCTCGCCGCGCGCCCCTTGGTCGCGGATCGCCCGGACGCCGCGCCCGCCAACGACAACGCCCCCGGATTCTTCCGCCGCTATGGTGCCGTTGCCGCCGCGCTGCTCGTCGCGGTGAGTGCATGGCCGGTCTATCGCGTCGCGGTGCCGACCTATGCGGTCGAGACCGCGCTCGGCGAGCAGCGCAGCGTGACGCTGGACGACGGAACGGTGATCGACCTCAACGGCGGAACGCGCGTGACGCTCGACCGCCGCAATCCGCGCATCGCGACTCTCGAAAGCGGCGAGGCGGTGTTCCGCGTCACGCACGATCCCACCGATCCCTTCACCGTCGTATCGGGCGACATGCGACTGCGCGATGTCGGCACGGTCTTCAACGTCGCACGCGAGGACGGACGTGCCGAAGTGAGCGTTGCCGAAGGCGCGGTGATGTTCGATCCCGATCGCGCGGCCCTGCTGCTCCGCGCCGGGCAGCGACTGCACATCGCGCATAGCGGCGCCGCACCGGTCGTCACCCGCGTCGATCCCGCGACAGTGGCCGGGTGGAAGACGGGCCGCCTCGATTTCACCGCGGCGCCGCTGTCGGACATCGCGCCCGACCTGTCGCGCGCGCTTGGCGCCCCGATCGCGGTCGACCCCGCCATCGCCGATCGCACCTTTACGGGCACGATCCTGATCGACGGCAAGGATAAGGCCGCTATAGAAAAGATCGCGATCCTGATGGGCGTTTCGGCCCGCAAGGTCGGCGAGGAGTGGCGACTGACCGCGAACTGATGGTGCAGCGTTACAGGCGATGGGCAGCGGCCAGCCTCGTGGCGGCTCTGGCCCCCGCGTCGGTCCATGCCGCCGAGACGCATCGCTTTGCCATCGCTGCCGGCCGGCTCGACCAGGCGATTCTTGAACTCGGGCGCCAGGGCGGCGTCAGTGTCGCGCTTGCCGATCCCGCGATGGGCGAGATCCGCGTGCGCCGCGTCGCCGGCACGATGGACGCCGAAACCGCGCTCGCGCGGCTGCTGCGCGGCACCGGGCTGGGCGTGACGATCATCGACGCGCGCAGCTTTCGCATCGTGCGCGTCCCCGTCCGGGCGCGCCCGGCACCGCCGCCGCGCCGCCCGGCGCCGCGCCCCGCGGCCCCACGCCGAGCCGACCCCGCGGCCGCAACAAGCTGTTCATTCGCGGCGTCGCCGATTCGAGCTTCACCGGCCCGACGCAGGCGACGGTGGGGCAATATTTCGGCTACGCGCGGCTCAACTATAACGCGCCCGATCCCGACATCGCGCTCTATGACATCGACAAGATCGAGGTGCTGGAAGGGCCGCAGGGAACGCTTTACGGCGCCGGATCGCTCGGCGGCATCATCCGCATCGATCCGGCAAGGCCCGACAGCGGCGGTTTCGCGGCGCGGATGCAAGCGGGCTATGCGCTGACCCAGCATGGCGCCGACAGCCACGATGCGGCAGCGACGCTCAACCTGCCGCTCCTGACCGATCGTGCTGCGCTGCGCGTCGTCGGCTATCACCGCATCGACGGCGGCTATATCGACGACAGCGCCCGCGGGCTCAGCGACGTCAACCGCAGCCGCATCTTCGGCGGGCGCGCGGCGCTGCGTGTGACACCGGGCGACGGCTGGACGATCGATGCGGGCTGGGTGCGGCAGGACATCCAGACGCGCGACGGCCAATATTCGGAGGCCGGGCTGCCCGACCTGACGCGGCAGAGCCTGATCGCGCAGCCCTTCGACAATGATTATTCGCTACTCTACGCCACGGTCGAAAAAAGCTGGGGTCCGCTGGTGCTGCGATCGACCGGTGCGATCGTGTCGCACGATCTGGCGAACCGCTTCGATGCGTCGGCGCTCGGCGGCGGGAGCCCCTTGGCCTTTACGCAGGATATTGCGATCCGCCAGCACGCCAATGAAACGACACTGTCGCGGCAGGGCGCGCACGGGCATGGCTGGATCGCGGGGATCAGCATCACCGACGGGAAGGACCGGACCCGGCGCGCGCTTGGCGACCCCGCCGCGCCCGCCCCGATTGCCGATATTCTGAACGAACGCAGCGAGGTGGCGTTGTTCGGCGAATGGACCTTCCGTCGACTATTTCGTACCCGCCGTGGCGCTGCGCTGGAAGCCGGGGGGCGGGTGGCTGATCTACGGGCGCTATCAGGAGGGATTCCGGCCCGGCGGATTGTCTGTGAGCAGTCCGGGAAGCGCGGTCGCCTTCCAGTCGGATACCATCGCGACGTTCGAACTCGGCGCGCGGCGGGGGGCGCCCGATCATGATCCGCTCAGCGTGGCGCTGTCGGGCTCCTACGCGCGCTGGGAATCGATTCAGGCCGATCTCGTCGATGCGCAGGGTTTTCCCTACACGGACAATATCGGCAATGGTTCGATCCTGGGCTTCAGCGCGTCGGCGACGTGGAACGCGACGGCGTCGCTGCGCCTCGACGGCAGCGCCTTTCTCAACCACAGCAGCCTGACCCAGGCCGCACCGGCCTATGCGCGGGCGGAGGATAATGATCTGCCCAATATCGCGCAGTGGGGCGCGCGGGTGGGCGCGCGCTGGGTGCGGAGCGTCGGCGCCGATGCCCGCCTGTCGATTGCCGCCGATGCGCGCTATGTCGGCAAATCCTATCTCGGCGTCGGCAATCTGCTCGACATCAGCCAGGGCCGCTATGTCGACACGGCTCTGAACCTGCGTCTCGAGCGCGGGCGTTTCGGCTTTGCGCTAGGTGTCACGAACCTGTTCAACGCCGATCGTAACCGCTTTTCCTATGGGAACCCCTTCACCGTGGTCGCCGGTCGGCAGGAAACGCCGCTGCGGCCCCGCACCGTCAGGATTGGCCTGGATGCAGCCTTTTGAACGGAGGTTCAGCCGCGCGCGGCGGCGGCGCCTTTGCGGGCGCGGCGCGGGTGCGAGGCGCCTTGTCCGCGTTGCGGCTGCCCCAGACGAGCAAGCGATAGACCATCGCCATCAAGGACATGTCAGTCATGCGGCTCTCCGATAAATCCTCGCGCAAATTCCTGGCCTCGATCCACGACGTCAGCCCGCGCTTCGCCGACGAGGTCGATCGCCTGCTCGACCAACTCGTCCGCCACCTTGGCGGGCCGAAGCTGGCGATGCTGGTCGTTCCCGATCATTGGGACAGCGCGCCGATCGCCGAGGACCGGGGCTTTCAGAGCCGCCTGCGCGGCTGGGCCGACGCGGGCGTTGAAATGTTCGTCCACGGCTGGGCGCATCGCGACGACAGCCGGCACAGCGGTGCGCTCGACGGTTTCCGCGCGCGCCACATGACGGCGGGCGAGGGCGAGTTCCTCGGCCTTGACCATGCCACCGCGCTGGCGCGGATGACGGCGGCCAAGAAACTGGTTGAGGACGTGACAGGGGTTGCCGCAACCGGTTTCATCGCGCCCGCGTGGCTCTACGGAGCTGGGGCTCTGTCCGCTTTGCCACAGGCCGGATTTGCGATGGCCGAGGATCATATGAAGGTGTGGAATCCACAAACCGGCGCGGTGCTCGCGCGCGGTCCGGTCATCACCTGGGCAAGCCGCAGCAGGGCGCGGATCGCCAGTTCCTTGTTGTTTTCTGCGCTCGCGCGGCATGCGCTGAAACCGATGCGTGACGTGCGCGTCGCGGTGCATCCGGGCGATGCGCACGTGCCCAGCCTTGTGGCCAGCATCGACAAATGCTGTGCCGCGCTGCTCGCGGGGCGCCGGGTCGCGCGCTATGCGGATCTCGCGGCCGATCATGCCGCCACCCGCGACGAACGCGCGGCGATCAGCGCGTCATAATGGCGGAGCAGGTCCGCGACATGGTCGCGGTCCGATCGGACGGCCATGGCGGCACGGCGCGCCGCCTGACGGACCGCCGCGCGATCGCGCGCGCAGAATTCGCATCCGTGGATCAGCGCGTCGCAGCTCGCCATCAATGTCGCCAGTTGCGGCCGGTCGTAGATTGGCTGGAACATGCGGATATGGGGATTGCCGCCGACCTGCTTGCGCAGCGCGGCGCTCGCCGGTCCCTTGCCGATCAGGATCAGACCGACGGGTTCGCGGGCGGCGGCGGCCTGCACCGCGTCGATCACCATGTCCCATCGCTTTTCGCCATGGTGCCGCCCGATGCCGAGCAGCAGGGTGGCGCTTTCCGGAAGGTCGCATTGCGCCAGCAGGTCGGCGCGCAGGCTGGCGTCGCGCAGGGTCGGTGAAAAGGCGGCGCGATCTATGCCCAGCGCGACGCAATGCGCCGGACCGATGTGGCGGTCGCTTAGCCGCTTGCCCAGCGAATCGCCGCAGACCACCAGACTGTCGAACAGCGGCATCGCGCGGCGCAGATAACGATTGAACCATTCGAAGGCCGCGTCGATCTTTTCGCGCGAGGCGATTCGTCCGAACCAGCGCTGTGGATAGGATACGACCGGGTCGCTGTGCAGGAAAAAGACCTTCGCGGCGTCGCCGGCCCATTTTCCGACGATCCACGCGGGGCGCCAGGGCGAAGAGGCTTCGACGACGTCGGGGTGCAACCGGTCGAGCCAGGCATGGATCGGCGCCGCATCCCAGAACATGCGGTAATTGGCGTCGAACGGCAGCGGCGGCGCCTTGACCCAGATGATCCGGCCGCCGGTCGCGCGCACTTCCTCGCGATCCTCGGCGCCGGGCGCGAGGACGATCAGTTCGTGGCCGGCTTCGGCAAGCAACTGCATCTTGCGGTCGACATAGGAGCGGATGCCGCCGCCCGTGGGGGAATAGAATTCGCAGACGTCGACGATCCGCATCGCCTCAATCCTTCTTGACCGGCGAAAAGCCCAGGCCGTGGAAATAATTCATCATCACGTGCATTTCCGTGACGCCGTTGCCCAGCGTCACCGCGGCCTTCGCCGATTTGGGTTTGCTCCACCCCAATTTGGGATTGCCGGGGAAGCCGACGCCGTCGGACGAAAAGCTGAACTTGTGCTTGCCGTCGCGGTCGTGGATCATCGCGAAGCTGTAGCGGCCAGGCCGCGGCGCCCGGATGCACACCGCGACCGGACCGGCGGCGGGGGCCGCAAATTCGATGCGGCGGAAGTCCTTGCCCGCTTTCTGAAGGACGAAATCATCCTCCAGAAAATCCTTGTCGTTGCTCGGGAACAGCTCGACCCGGATCCGTCCCTTCCGGTCCTTCAGCCCGTCGAGCCAGACGAGCAGCGCCGGCGTTGTCGAACCCGCGGCGCAGGCGGGCGCGTCGCCAAAGACCGCGGCGCGTGCGGACGGCACCATTGCGGCTGAAACCAGCACGGCGGCGGCGAGGGCAGGGAAGCGGAAGCGGGTCATGCGGCCACTCCCTTGCGCAGCGGCAGCCAGGTCAGTGCAAAGACGATGACGTGGCAGAGCAGGGTCAGCGCGACTGTCAGTGCCACGAGCCGCGTCACCGCGGCGTCGTTGCCGACCAGAAAGACCGCCAGATTGGCAAAGACGATGTCCTTGTTGGGGACGAGCGGCAGGCGCGCGACGAGTTGGCGTCCCGTCACGAGCAGCATCCAGAGCGCGAGCGGCACGAGCGGCAGCGCAAGATGCCAGCACAGCGCGAGCAGCCCGGTGTAGGCGATGGTGCGGACGAGGTGGACCAGGAACACCCAGCGCAGTTCACTCGCAGGAAGCGAGAACAGGCGGCCGCGGAAGAGCAGGATGGCGAGCGACAGGGCGAGCATGACCCCTACCGACCCCAGGATCGGGCGGATATGCTCGGCGGGCAGCAGCGAATAGGCGAAGGGCGTGGCGATGGCGAGCAGTGCCAGCGTGAAGATGTTACCGACGACCGCCGACAGGATGCTGACATCCTTGATCGCCGCGAAAGGCGCCGCGACCATGTTGAGCCGCGTCCGGGCCCAGGCGTAGAAATAGGCTTCCCCCGAATAGCCGAGCAAAATCTCGTTCGCGACCAGCTTGCGCAGGATCGGCACGATGCCCGACAGCGGCAGGCCCCACAGCCGCCGGAAAATCACCAGATCGGACAGCGGCTGCACCGCATAGATCGCAAGGAAGACCAGATAGAAAAGCGGGTTGGTGGGTAGCGCCTCGTGCAGCGCGGCCAGTCCGCCGCCCAGAAGCTCGCGCATCAGTCCGGCGAGCAGCGCCAGGCTGAGCAGGCCGCTGAGCAGCGCCGGCCAGCGACTGCGGATCGGTGTCAGCGGCTCGAGCGCGGCAAGAGGCGGCGTCGATGTGGGGGCTGCGGCAACCGTCAATCCGTTCACGCTTTTATCCCGTTAGTATCGTTTCCAGCGATTTTTCGCTTCTTCAGCTTCAGACGCCGCGGCGCGGCCGATCCCGCATCGGCGCGTGCGGAAAATCGGCGCGCGCGGCGTCTTGTCGATGGAAGGGCGTCCGATGCGGGCGCCGGTGTGGCATCGGGAAGGCCTGCGGCGTGGCGCGAGCGCAGCACATCATCATCATTTTTCATGATTTTTCTTTCGGTGGGACCGAGGTGATCGCGCTGCGGCTGGCGCGCGAATGGGTGGCGCAGGGGCGCCGCGTCACCTTGCTCTGCGGCACATTCGATGGTCCGCTGCGCTCCGCCGTGCCGCGCGGCGTCCACACCGAACGTCTCGAACCCGAAATCCCCAGAAGCCCGCTCTCACGCCTGCGCCTGCGGCGTGCGCTGTCGGCGGCGATCGCTCGCCTGCGGCCTGACGTCGTCTTTCTGCCTGGCAATTTTCATCATGTGCTGGCGGGTGCCGTGCGCGATCTGCCGCGGCGACCGAAGGTCGTGGCGAAGATCAGCAATCCGTTGGCGCCTTCGGCGATCCCGGCGCTACGCGCGCTGCTCGCGCGGGCCTTTCGTTGGGCGGCGCGCGATGTCGACTGGTTCGCCGCCATGTCGACCGGGCTCGCCGACGATGTGCGTGCGCTGACAGGACGCGGGGAGGTCAGCGTGATCTTCGATCCCAATATCGACACGATCATCAATTTGCCGGACGCGAGGAAGGTGCCGGGTACCGGGCCGCTTCATCTGCTGGCGGCGGGGCGACTCGTCGAGCAGAAGGATTTCGGCCTCGCGGTTCGAATCGTCGCCGAACTGGCCAAGCACCGCGACGTGCGGCTGACGATTGCGGGCGATGGGCCCGACGCGCCGCGGCTGGCGCGGCTGGCGCGGCGCTTGGGCGTTGCGGACCGGATCGCGCTTCCGGGGCGCTTGGCATCAATCGGGCCGGCGCTCGACCATGCCGACCTGCTGCTGATTACCTCGCGCTACGAAGGAGGGCCTGCCGTTGCGGTCGAAGCGCTCGAACGCGGCGTTCCGGTTGTCGCCACCGATTGTTCGCACTTCCTGCGTGATTTGCTCGCGGACGGTGATTGCGGCGCGATCGTCCCCAGCCGCGACCCGGCGGTGATCGCCAAGGCCATGCTCGAATGGATCGACCGGCAGGATCGCCGACCCTTTTCTCCGGCGGTCGTTACCGAGCCTTTCGGCACGGCCTTTGCCGCGCGCCGCTATCTCGATCTCTTCGACCGTCTGGCTGGGGAGGGCGGTTGCGCTGCGCCGGTCAGCAGGTCAACGCCGCCGCAAACAGGCAGCGAAAACGCTCGACGCACTCGGCCCCTTCTTCGGCATCGAGCTCGAAATTATCGACCTTCATGATCGTCCGCAGGACGCCGACGCCCATCAGGATCGCCAGCAGCATATTGGCGCGCATCTCGCCCTGATCGCCGCCGATCGTTCCGGCGAGCGGCTCCAGAACGTCGCGGTTGACCAGTTCGCGGATGATATCGCCCGCCTTGGGCGACGAGGCCGAGCGCAGCATGATGACGAACATCTCCATGCGATGATGGCGGTCGGCGTCATCGTCTTCGGCGACGAGTTGCGCCAGAAAACCGGGCAATTCGTCGATGCTTTTGGGCTCGCGGAACAGATGCGGCTTTGCTTCGTCGCTGACGACTTCGCGGAACAGGCCTTCCTTGCCGCCGAAATAGCGGCTGATCAGCGCGACATCGACCCCGGCATCGCCCGCAATGTCGCGCAGTCCGACATTCTCATACGCCTCACGCAGAAAGCGTTGGTGTGCGGCCGCCAATATCGACGCGCGGGTTGCAACGGCATCGCGCCGCTTGATGGTTGAGCTTCTCTCCATTTTTGCGTCCATAATGGTGAATGAGAATAAATCAACAACTGTTGACTTACGATGAACGGCCCACTAGTTGACAGCGACCGTCATCGCGCAACTTCCCCCCTCCCTGTGGCGCGATGGCGGAACGCTTCAACAGAAAAGACAAGATCATGCAAAAGCGCTTTCTCCTCGCGCCCGTCCTGTGCCTTTCGCTCGCGCTGGCTGCCTGTTCGGGCGGCGGCGACCAAGGACAGGGCGGTCCGCCGTCGCTTCCCGTTACCGTGTCCCAGCCCCTCGTCCGCGACGTGACGGAGTGGGATGATTTTGTCGGCCGTTTCGAAGCGATCGACAGTGTCGAAGTGCGGCCGCGCGCGTCGGGATATTTGCAGCGCGTACACTTCGCCGACGGCCAATATGTGCGGGCCGGGCAGCTTCTTTTCTCGATCGATGCGCGCCCGAACCAGGCGGCGCTCGATCAGGCGCGCGCGCAGTTGGCGCGGGCCAATGCGACCCTGGCGAACGCGAAAACCGAATTCGCGCGCTCGGCGACGCTGGCCGCATCGCAAGCGGCGAGCACCGAGGAGGTCGAGCAGCGCCGCGCCGCCGTGCGCGCGGGCGAGGCCGATGTCGCGGCGGCGCAGGCCGCGGTGCGATCAGCGCAGCTCAACGTCGGCTTCACGCGCGTCACCGCGCCGATTTCGGGGCGTATTTCGCAACGGTTGGTCGATCCGGGCAATGCGGTCAGCGCCGATCAGACGGTGCTGACGACGATCGTGTCGACGAGCCCCATTCATTTCAGCTTCCAGGGGTCCGAGGCGAGCCTGCTCGGCTATGAACGCCGCGGCGACAAGCTCGACGGCGCGCCCGTGCGTATCCGCCTGCAAGGACAGCAGGATTATGCGATTTCGGGGCGGATCGACTTTGTCGACAACGCACTGTCGAACGGATCGGGGACGATCACCGTCCGCGCCGTCGTACCGAATCCCGACGGCAAGCTGCGCCCGGGCATGTTCGGCCAGCTTCAGCTTGCGGCTTCGGCGCCGCACGCCGCCGTCATGGTTCCCGACACCGCCATCGTCACCGATGCGGCGCGGCGCCTAGTCTATGTGATCGGCGACAAGAATGTGGTGCAGGCGCGCCCGGTCGAGCTTGGCCCCGTCATCGACGGGCTGCGCGTGATCCGTTCGGGCATCACCGCCAAGGATCGCGTCGTCGTCGGCGGCATCCAGCGCGCGATGCCGGGCAAGCCCGCGAAGATCGAGGCGGGCCGGATCGGTGCCGACGGCAAGGTCGTGCCCGCCAAGGCGGCCGCGAAGCCTGCCGCAGCTGGCGCAGCAGCGGGCAAGGGCGGCGCACAGTGAATTTCAGCCGATTTTTCGTCGACCGCCCGATCTTCGCGGCGGTCATCGCGATCTTCATCACGCTGATCGGCGCCTTTGCCTATCCGCAGCTTCCGCTCGCCCAATATCCGGAGATCGCGCCGCCGACGATCAGCATCACCGCATCCTATCCCGGCGCCTCGCCCGACACGATCGCCGAAACGGTGTCGTCGACCATCGAGCAGGAGGTCAACGGCGTCGAGAATATGCTCTATATCCAGTCGTCCTCGACGCAGGGTCTGGCGCAGATAACGGTGACATTCCAGCCGGGCACCGACCTCGATGCGGCGCAAGTGCTCGTTCAGAACCGCGTTGCGCTCGCCGAACCGCGCCTACCCGAACAGGTGCGCCAGATCGGCGTGCAGGTGAACAAGCAGGAAACCGGCTTTCTGATGATCGTCGCGCTGACGACGACCGATCCGGCCATCGACCTCGATTATGTCGGCAACTATGCCAATTCGACGCTGCGCGACCGGCTGCTGCGCCTGAAGGGCGTCGGCGGGGTGCAGATTTTCGGCGGCGGCTATTATTCGATGCGCGTGTGGATCGACCCCGACAAGGCCGCCGCGCGAAACCTGACCGCGACCGAGATTGTCGCGGCGCTGCAGAGCCAGAATGTCCAGGTCGCCGGCGGCTCGGTCGGCGCGCCGCCCTATGGCAAGGGCAATCCGGCGTTCGAGCTTCCGGTCGAAGTGCCGGGACGCCTCGTGACGCCCGAACAATTCGCCAATGTCGTGATCAAGACCGATACGCAGAATGGTGCGATCACACGGCTGAAGGACGTCGCGCGGGTCGAGCTGGGCAGCCAGGATTATGGCGTGCGCGGCGTGTTCAACGGTCAGCCCGGCGTCGGCATGGCGGTGATTCAGCAGCCGGGCGCCAACGCGCTCGATGCCGCGAAGCTGGTGCTCGACGAGGTCAAGGCGGCGTCGAAGGACTTCCCGCCGGGGCTGGAATATCAGATCCCCTTCAACCCGACCGAATATGTGCAGGCGTCCGTAAGCGCGGTGCAGGAAACGCTGATCGAGGCGATCATCCTCGTCGTCATCGTCGTGCTCGTCTTTCTGCAGACCTGGCGCGCGGCGATCATCCCGATCATCGCGATTCCCGTGGCGCTCATTGGCACTTTCGCGGTGCAGCTGGCGCTCGGATTCTCGATCAACTCGCTATCGCTGTTCGCGCTGGTGCTCGCGGTCGGGATCGTCGTCGATGACGCGATCGTGGTCGTCGAGGCGGTCGAGAAGCATATTCGTCACGGCCTCACCCCGCGCGAAGCCGCGCACCGGACGATGAGCGAAGTGTCGGGCGCGCTGATCGCGATCGGCCTCGTCCTTGTTGCAGTGTTCGTGCCGACGGCCTTCATCCCCGGCATTCCCGGCATCTTCTATCAGCAATTCGCGGTGACGATCGCGGCGGCGACGGTCTTTTCGCTGCTGACGTCGCTCACCCTGTCGCCCGCGATGGCGGCGCTGCTGCTGAAGCCGCACGAGGAGCATCATGCCGAACCGAAGAACCGGGTCATGCGCGTGGTCCGCCGCGCCGCGGACAGGTTCAACGACGGGTTCGACCGGCTGTCCGAACGCTATGGCACCACCACCGCGTCGCTGATCCGCAAGACGGCGCTGATGCTCGGCATCTATGCGGTACTGCTCGCCGCGACCGGCTGGCGCCTCGCAGATACGCCGACGGGCTTCATCCCCGATCAGGATCAGGGCGTGCTGATCGGCGTGGTCCAGCTTCCGCCCGGCGCGTCGCTCGACCGCACGAGCGAGGTGCTGGCGCGCGCGCAGAAGACGGTGTCGCAGATCGACGGCGTCGAGAGCATCGCGACATTTTCGGGGCTCGACGGCGCGAGCTTTTCGACCGCATCGAACGCGGGCACGATGTTCATCCGTCTGAAGGACTGGAGTGAGCGCGGCAGCGATCTGAGCGCCAGCGCATTGTCGGGCAAGCTGTCGGGCGTCCTCGCGATGGCGCTCCCTGAAGCAAACGCCTTCGTCATCGCGCCGCCCGCGGTGCAGGGCCTCGGTAACGGCAACGGCTTCACCATGATGCTGCAGGCGCGCGAGGGGCAAAGCTATCGCGACCTTGAAAAGGTGACGCAGGCGATGATGGGCGGGGCGCAGCAGGTGCCCGACGTCACGCAGGTCTTTTCGCTGTTCAACACCGGAAGCCCGCGCATCTTCGCCGATGTCGATCGTGACAAGGCGCAGATATTGGGCGTCGACCCGAGCCAGGTCTATGCCGCGCTCGGCACCTATCTTGCCTCGACCTATGTCAACGACTTCAACTTCCTTGGCCGCACCTTCCGCGTCACGGCTCAGGCCGAACCAAGCGCGCGCAGCCGGATCGAGGATGTGGGCCGATTGCAGGTGCGGTCCTCGTCGGGCGAGATGGTTCCGCTCTCGTCGGTCGCGACCTTCCGCGACGACAGCGGTCCGACCCGCGTCGTGCGTTACAATCTGTTCCCCGCGGTCGAACTGCAGGGACAGGCGGCGCCGGGCGTCTCATCGGGTGCGGCGTTGACCGCGATGGAGGGACTGGCCGCGAAGACGATGCCGCAGGGCTTTTCCTATGAATGGACGGGCCTTGCCTATCAGGAAAAGCAGGCGGGGAGCAGCGCGGTGCTGATCTTCCTGCTCGCGGTGGTCTTCGTCTTCCTGGTGCTGGCGGCGCAATATGAATCGCTGCCGCTGCCGCTCGCGGTGATCCTGATCGTGCCGATGTGCATATTGGCGGCGATGCTGGGCGTGAACCTGCGCGGGATGGACAATAATATCCTGACGCAAGTCGGGCTGGTCGTGCTGATTGCGCTCGCGGCGAAGAACGCGATCCTGATCGTCGAATTCGCCAAGCAGGCGGAGGAAGAGGAGGGGATGGCTCCGCTCGACGCCGCGGTTCACGCCGCGCAGTCGCGCCTGCGTCCGATCCTGATGACCAGCTTTGCCTTCATCTTCGGCGTCATTCCGCTCGCGGTGGCAAGCGGGCCGGGGCAGGAAATGCGCCAGGCACTCGGCACGGCGGTGACGTTCGGCATGCTCGGCGTCACCATATTCGGGCTGATCTTCACGCCGATCTTCTACGTCGTGTCGCGCAAGCTGGGCTATCGCGTCCAGCAATGGTTCGCGCGCGGCCGCACCAACAAGGGCGGCGATGCGCCGCTGGAGATGCCATGATGCGCCGTAATGTCTTGCTGGCCGGTGCTGGCGCCGCCGCGCTTGCGCTGTCGGGCTGTGCCGTCGGCCCGGCCTATGTGTCACCGACCCCCGCCGCTCCCGGGCAGACGCCCTTCCTCGAGGCAGGAAAGTCGCCAGCCTTTACCGGCGAGCAGCCGGCGGGGCATTGGTGGAGCCTGTTCGGCGATCCGACGCTCGACGCGCTCGTCGAAGAGGCGCTCGCCGCCAATACCGATCTGCGCGTTGCCGCCGCCAATCTGGCGCAGGCGCGCGCGGTGTTGAAGGAATCGCGGGCAGGGCGCCTGCCGACGACGGGGATCAGCGCCAGCGGCACTTACGCCCGCCAGCCGGGCAGCGTCACCGGCATCGGCCCGGTCGAGGGCGAAAGCTATGATGTCGGGCTCGACATCGGTTATCAGGTCGACCTGTTCGGCCGCGTCGAAAGCGCGATCCGCGCGAGCAGGGCCGATGCCGATGCAGTGCAGGCGGCCTTCGACCTGACGCGCATCACGGTCGCGGCGGAAACGACGCGCGCCTATGCCGATGTCTGCGCCTACAACCGCCAGCTTGCGGTGGCGGAGGAAACGCTGCGCATTCAGGAACAGACTTTCGACCTGACGCGCCGGCTGTTCGAAGGCGGGCGCGCGACGCGGCTCGACACCGGGCAGGCGGGGGCGCTGTTGGAACAGACGCGCGCGACGCTGCCGACCTTGAAGGCGCAGCGCGCCGGGGCGCTCTATCGCCTCGCGCTGCTGACCGGCAAGCCGCCCGCCGAAGCGCCGCAGGCCGCGCTGCAATGCCAGGCGCCGCCCGAACTCGATCGTCCGATCCCGGTCGGCGACGGCGCCGCGCTGCTCGCCCGCCGCCCGGACATTCGCCGGGCCGAGCGCCAGCTCGCCGCCGCCGCGGCGCGCGTCAATGTCGCGACCGCCGACCTTTATCCCAGCATCAGCATCGGCGGGTCGGTCGGATCGACCGCCGATGCGGTTTCGGGCTTGGGCAAGTCCGATAGCTTCCGCTTTTCGATCGGGCCGCTGATTTCGTGGAGCTTCCCGAACATCGCGGTCGCGCGTGCGCGGTTGAAGCAGGCGGAGGCCGGCGCCGATGCCGCTCTGGCGACCTTCGACGGCACCTGGCTCGGCGCGTTGCAGGAAACCGAAAGCGCGCTCGCCAACTATGCCGGCGAACTCGACCGGCTTGCCGCGCTACGCCGTGCAGCGGACGAAGCGGGCGAAGCGGCGCGGATCGCGCGGCTTCGCTATCAGGCCGGGCGCGAGAATTTTCAGGTCGTACTCGATGCCGAACGCTCGCTGGCGCAGATTCAGGCGAGCATCGCCCAGTCCGAACAGCAGCGCGCGACCCATCTGGTCGCGCTGTTCCTGGCGCTGGGCGGCGGCTGGCAGGACGGCGCCGCGTAAGGCGTCGATCTGGCTAAACAAAAACGGCCGGCGCAGCATGGGCTGCACCGGCCTTTTTCATAGCTGTGCCGCGGATCAGAGCGTCGCGTCGTCGTCGGCGGGCGAGTGGAATTCGTGCCACAAGCCGTTCAATATGCCGAAGCCGACCGCGAGGCCGAGGCCGAGTACCCAGGTAAAATACCACATGGCGTATTCCTCCGGTCAGTAGAAATCGGGGTTGGTGCGAACCTCGTCGAGTGTGACGCGGCCGAACAATATCTTGAGCACCCACGCCGTATAGGCGAGGACGATGGGCAGGAAGATCAGGGTCACGACGAGCATGATCCACAAGGTGAGGTGGCTCGACGAGGCGTTCCAGACCATCAGGCTCGAATGCGGGTCGATCGAGCTCGGCAGGATGAAGGGGAACATCGACAGGCCGACCGTCGAAATGATTCCGACCACTGCGAGGGCCGAGCCGATGAAGAGCAGGCTCTGCTTGCGCCCGGCGATCGCGACATAGGCGAGGATAGGGCCAAGGAAGCCGAGGATCGGCGCGAGCAGCATCCACGGGTGGCGGCCATAATTGTCGAGCCATGCGCCCGCCGCCGGGACCGACGTTGCCCACAGCGGGTTCGAAGGGCCGGCGGGATCGAGTTCGCCCTCCAGCCGGTAGCCAATGTTCATCGTGGCGACCATCGCGCCGCCGATTGCGAACAGCGCGATGACGAGCAGCGCGGCGATCTTGCCCCAGCGGCGCGCCCGGTCCATCACGACGCCATCCTCGGCCTTGAGCGCGAGCCAGCCGGCGCCGTGCAGCACGACCATCGCCACCGACAGCAGGCCGGTGAGCAAGGTGAAGGGCGAGAAGAGGCCGAGCAGCGAGCCTTCGTAAAAGGCGCGCAGGTCGCTATTGAGGCGGAAGGGTGCGCCCAGAAGGACGTTGCCGACCGCAACCCCGAACACCAGTGCGGGGACGAAACCGCCAACGAACAGCGCCCAATCCCAGCGGCTGCGCCAGGCAGGATCGTCGTTCTTCGAGCGATATTTGAATGCCACGGGGCGCAGGATCAGCGCCGCGAGGACAAGGAATATCGCGAGATAGAAGCCCGAAAAGCTGATCGCATAGACAAAGGGCCATGCGGCGAAGATCGCGCCGCCGCCGAGGATCAGCCAAACCTGATGCCCCTCCCACGTCGGGGCGATGCTGTTGATCGCCAGCCGCCGTTCCTCGTCGGTCCGCGCGATGAAGGGCAGCAGTGCGGCAACGCCGAGGTCGTAGCCGTCGGTAAGCGTGAAGCCGATCAGCAGCACGCCGAGAAGCAGCCACCAGATCAGGCGGAGCGTTTCATAGTCGAAGGGAATCGCCATCGTCTGATCCTCCTTATTCGGCCGGCAGCGGGGCATAGCCCGCGTCGGTGGGTTCGATGCCCGAGGCAAGGTCGCGGCCGCGCTTGGACTCGGGGCCCTTGCGGATCGCCGCGAGCATCAGCCGCACCTCGATGAAAGCGAGCGCGCTGTAGAGCAGGGTGAAGGCCGCGATGGTCGTCCAAACCTGCGCCACCGTCAGGCTCGATGCGCCGAGGAAGGTCGGCAGCACGCCCTCGATCGCCCATGGCTGGCGGCCATATTCGGCGAGCACCCAGCCCATTTCGGCGGCCAGCCACGGCAGCGGCATGATGATCACCGCGGCGCGCAGGAACCACTTCACATCGAAGCGTCGCACCGTCGCATAATAGAAGGCGAGGGCGAAGAAGCCGATGAAGAAGAAGCCGAGCCCCGCCATGAGGCGGAACAGCCAGAAGGTGACCGGGACGTTGGGCACCGTGTCCCACGCCGCCTGCATGACCTGGTCGGCGGTCGCGTTGCGCGGATCGGGGACATAACGCTTGAGCAGCATCGCATAGCCGAGGTTGCTGCGGTTCGCCTCGAAGGTCGCGCGCGCGGCGGTGTTGGCGCGATCGGCCTTCAGATCCTCGAGCGCACCATAGGCGAGCTTGCCGCTTTCGATACGTTCCTGCGCGTGGAGGACCAGTTCGTTGATCCCCTGAACCTGCCCGGTCAGGCTGCGTGTCGAAATCAGGCCGAGGACATAGGGGATCTTGATTTCATAGCGCGTCTCGCGGTCCTTGACCGACGGCAGGCCGAAGAGGGTGAGCCCGGCGGGCGCCTTCTCGGTGTGCCACATCGCCTCGATCGCGGCGAGTTTCATCTTCTGATGATCGGTGAGCGCGTAGCCGGATTCGTCGCCTAGGACCACGACCGACAGCGAAGAGGCAAGGCCGAAGGC
>LULJ01000725.1_pt1 | contig 19153 bp, 15 predicted proteins | sample 728171 | NCBI WGS metagenome assembly LULJ01 (sample SAMN03860292, study PRJNA289734) | marine metagenome | biome: seawater column; feature: ocean; material: water; isolation source: Red Sea water column Station 169 - depth 25m | place: Saudi Arabia: Red Sea | collected 2011-10-15 | depth 25 m
AATAGATCTATACCCTTCTTTAAGAGCTATCTCTATATCAGAAACTGCAACATCATTTTGGAAATCTAAAAATCTTTTGTAGTTTTTTCCCTTTGGCAAGGGTACACACCAAAATTTATCATGTACTGTAGATTTCTTTTCAACAACATTAGGAAAAGAAACCTTGTTCTCATTATTTGTTATTTTTTTTGATAATAGGTTTCCTTTTTCAAATGAGTCTTTTAATGTCTCCTCTAAAGTGTAAATTCCGTTTGCAGCCCCTAAGGTTTTTTCATTTTGTTTAGATATGCTGGGAACAAATGCATCAATATCTTCATTGAATTTTGTTTTATTTCCAGATTGTGATGCCAAATGAATTGTAGGTGTCCAAAACCCAGAAACACAAATACAATCACACTCAATATTTTCAATTAATCCAAGTTCTTCTTTATTATCTGAAATTTTAGCTACGTCAGCTGATTTTACTTTTTTATATCCTTGAGCAGCTACAACTACATATGAATTTTTAATATTAATATTCATATTTTTTGCTTCTTCGATAATCTCTGATTGAGGCTCTTTTCTAGTATCTAAAATTATTGGATCAACACCATTCTTTTTGAATTCAATGGCTGTTTCATAACCACTATCATTGTTTGTAAAGATAAGCGGTTTTTTTCCAACTAATACACCATAGACTTTCATATATTCTTTAGCGGCTGAAGATAACATTACACCTGGGGTATCATTATTGCCAAATACAATTGGTCTTTCAATTGATCCAGATGAGATTAATACTTCTTTTGCCCTAATATACCAAAGTCTTTGTTTTGGATGATATTTTTTTGTTTTTGGTAAATGGTCACTAATTCTTTCAGACATAACCAACATGTTATGATCATAATAACCAAAAACTTGAGATCTGTTTTTTACAGTAACATTAGGCATTTCTTTAAGCTCTGAAATGATACTATCTGCCCACTCTTTTCCTGATTGATTACCAATATTTACTTCACTAGTTAATAAAGTTCCTCCAAATCGTGATTTGTCCTCAGCCAAAATAACTTTTGCACCATTTTTTGCAGCTGAGTAAGCGCTTGCTAATCCCGAAGGACCTGATCCTGTTATTAGCACATCACAATATTCATATTTATGCTCATATCTCTCTTTGTCATGTTTTATAGATGCTGTACCCAAACCAGCAGCTCTTCTGATAAATGGCTCATAAATTTTATACCAAAAACTTTTTGGCCACATAAAAGTCTTGTAATAAAAACCAGCTGGGAGAAATATTTTTAAAAAATTATTTATAGCTCCCACATCAAAATTCACACTTGGCCAACAATTTACACTTTTCGCTTCTAAACCCTCAAAAAGTTCCTGTTCAGTAGCTTTTATATTTGGTTCTGTTTCACCATTTCTATATAATTGAACTATCGCATACGGCTCATCAACTCCGGCACCAAAGAAACCTCTGGGTCTATGATATTTAAAGCTTCTTCCAATAAGATGAACTCCATTAGCAATTAATGCAGAAGCAAGGGTATCGCCCTCATACCCAAAATAATTTTTACCATTGAATTTAAAAGAAATTTTTTTATCTCTATTTATTAATCCACCACTTTCTAATCTAAAACTTTGTGTCATTATGAAATTTCTTCGTTTGCTTTTAGAGTTTTAAAAATTTCATGAGTAGCTGTATCTCTCTGAACTTTTATCCATTGTCTGCAACCTGATAAATGTTGCCATAGCTCCCAATGTTTACCTCTTAAACTTTTCCTATTATAAACAAAATTGTCCCAATCTTGATCAGATATTTCTTTTCCTAATTCTGGCCGTTTGATAGTTGCATCGCCACCATATGAAAATTCATTCTGTGATCTCATTCCACAATGTGGACATTTTATATGAAGCATTTATGAAATCCAGGTTTTGGTACCAAGTCCCTTTTCGTCAAGTAAGTGACCAGTATTAAATCTATTTAAACTATAGCCAGCATTTAATTCATGAACCCTATCTTGTGCGATCGTGTGTGCAAATGTCCAACCAGATGCAGGTGTTGCTTTAAATCCACCATAGCACCAACCACAATTTAGATACAAACCTTCAATATGGGTTTTGTCTATTATTGGTGAGCCGTCCATAGACATATCCATTATCCCACCCCAAGTTCTAAGCATTTTTAATTTACTTAGGAAAGGCATCATTGCGATTCCCTCAGTTAGAACATGTTGAAGAGTTGGAAGATTCCCTCTTTGTGCATAACTATTGTAGCCATCAAGATCACCGCCCATAACCATTTCACCTTTATCAGACTGGCTTATATAAAAATGTCCAGCACCAAAAGTAACTACTTTATCTAAAACTGGTTTTACTGGCTCAGATACACATGCTTGTAGTAGATGAGTCTCAATTGGCAATGTCATATTTAATTTTTCGGCTAAAATATTTGTACTACCTGCAACACATAATCCAATTTTTTTTGCTTTAATGTCTCCACGAGAAGTTCTCACTCCATTAATTTTTCCTGCAGACACATCAAATCCAATTACTTCACAATTTTGAATTATATCTACGCCCATATCATCTGCCTGACGTGCATAACCCCAAGCTACAGCGTCGTGTCTAGCTGTTCCCGCGCTAGGTTGCATTAATCCCCCAAAGATTGGAAATCGTACATTCTCAGAAAAATCAGCCATAGGAATAATTTCTCTTACTTCTTCCCTATTTAAGAGAACTGCATCGATACCGTTTAATCTCATTGAATTTCCTCTTCGAGCATAAGTATTCATTTGTGCATCTGAGTGAGCAAGATTTATTATTCCTCTTGGAGAAAACATCACATTGTAATTCAAATCTTGACTCATTCTTCTCCAAAGATCCATTCCAAATTCACTGAATAATGCATTGTCATCATGCATATAATTTGATCTAATTATTGTAGTGTTTCGACCAACATTACCTCCACCAATCCAACCTTTTTCGATTATAGCAACATTGGTAATATTGTGTTCTTTAGCTAGATAATATGCTGTTGCTAAACCATGTCCGCCACCACCGATGATAACTACATCATACTCTTTCTTAGGAGTTGGGTCTTTCCAAGCTAAATCCCAATTTTCGTGATTTGAAAGGGCATTTTTAACAAGACTAAAAACTGAATATTTTTGCATGATTAAATTTTATAATAATGAGTATAAATAGTTCATATTTTTTTTATATATAATTTTTAGATATTTCCAAAGGCTTTAAAAAGAGATACTAATCGACCAGTTTTTTATTATTTTTTATAAAATTCAATGAGCGACATAAAATCAGATATTCAAATTGCTCGTGAAGCAAAAATGCTTCCAATAAAGGAAATCTTAGCGAAAGTAAATGTTCCAGACGAAAGTTCAGCTTTTAGCCCGATGGGCAGACATATTGCAAAAATAAACTTGGAATACTTAGATACATTAAAAGATAAGCCAGACGGTAAATTAATTTTAGTTACGGCAATAACTCCAACTCCTGCTGGAGAAGGTAAAACAACCACTTCTGTTGGATTAAACGATGGACTAAATAAAATTGGAAAAAAATCTATTGTATGTTTAAGGGAACCAAGTCTAGGTCCATCCTTTGGTATGAAAGGTGGTGCTGCAGGAGGAGGATATGCTCAGGTAGTCCCAATGGAACAAATTAATCTTCACTTTACTGGAGATTTTCACGCAATAACATCAGCACATAATCTTTTATCTGCTTTAATTGATAATCATATCTACTGGGGAAATAAATTAAACATAGATGTCAGAAGAATTGTTTGGAAAAGAGTTATGGATATGAACGACAGAGCTTTAAGATCAATCAATATTAATCTTGGCGGTGTTGCTAATGGTTTTCCAAGAGAAGATGGTTTTGATATCACGGTTGCTTCTGAGATAATGGCTATCTTTTGTCTCGCTAATAATCTTGAAGATTTAGAAAAAAGGATTGGAAATATTACAGTAGCATACACTCGAGAAAAAAAACCAATCTACGCCAAAGATTTAAATGCTCATGGACCAATGACTGTTTTACTTAAAGAAGCAATCAGACCTAATATTACACAAACACTGGAAAATAATCCTGCGATAATTCATGGTGGACCATTTGCAAATATTGCACATGGATGTAATTCTGTAATTGCAACTAAAGCTGGATTAAAACTTGCTGATTATGTTGTAACTGAGGCTGGTTTTGGTGCAGATTTAGGAGCTGAAAAATTTTTAGATATTAAATGTAGAAAATCAAATTTAAAACCAAGTTGCGTTGTTATAGTAGCAACTGTTAGAGCCTTGAAGATGCATGGTGGTGTTGCTAAAGACGATTTAAAGAATGAGAATGTAGATGCACTAAAAAAAGGATTAATAAATCTTGAAAGACATATTGAAAATGTGAAAAAGTTTGGTTTACCTGTAGCAGTAGCTATAAATCATTTTATAAAAGACACTGATAAAGAAGTGAATGCTTTAGTAGAATTTTGTAAAAAGCTAGGGGTTAAGGCTAGTATTTGTAAGCATTGGGCTGATGGTGGTGAAGGAACAAAGGATTTAGCTAAACATGTAACAGATTTATGTGAAAAGAATGAAGCTAAATTTAAATTTTTATATGAAAGTAAAACTCCACTTTTCAAAAAAATAGAAATCATTGCAAAAGAGATTTATAGAGCTAATGAAGTTATTGCAGATACTAAAATCAGAGATCAACTAAAAAACTTTGAAGAAGCTGGTTATAGTGAATTACCTATATGTGTTGCAAAAACTCAATATAGTTTCTCAACAGATCCAAATCTGAAAGGTGCTCCGACTGGTCATTCACTACCAATTAGAGAGATTAGGTTATCATCTGGCGCGGAGTTCATTGTTGTTGTTTGTGGAGCAATCATGACAATGCCCGGACTTCCTAGAGTGCCAGCAGCTGACTCTATTAAGCTAAATAAAGACGGTGATATAGAAGGTCTATTTTAAACTTTTATCTTAAGTTTTTTATTTTCTTTAATTGTCTTAAGTAAATCTTCCACCAGCAGCACTAACGTAAAGGTCACCCACTCCAGCGAGCCCAAGGATTGTTTCATCTTTACCTTTAAAATATCTATTTAAATATCTCATTTCAAGAACTGCTTTTTGAAATAAATTAGATGAAGAGTTAAGACTTTGACCAGCTCCAATGATCATTGAATATATATTTTTAATTGCTGAACAGACCTCTACTCCTACTACATCCCGGGAGTATTCTGTTAAATAATATTTAGTAGAAATTTTTCTTCCTATAGATTTTGCAATGTTAATATTTTTATTTGCTATAATCACACTAGTTTGATTTTTTCTGGCTAATTCTTTTGCCAAACAAGGTCCTTTTAGTACTGAAATATTTTTTAGATTATAGTTTTTTTGAAGTTGTTCTGAAATTGTTAATATCTTATTCTTTTTTTTTTCAAATTTTAACCCTTTAGTAAGAACCAAAATTGGTGATTTAACTCTTAAATCTTTTAATTCTTTACCAATAAAATCAATACCTGGAAGACTTAAGGCTATTACTATTAGATCAAAATTTTCTTTTAATAAATTTTTAGAAAATTTTCTAAATTTTAATTGTTTTGGTAATTTTATCTTAAGAGCAGAATGAAATTTTTTTTTTGAAGATAAATCTTTAATAAATCTTTTGCTATAGGGCTCAGTAATTGTAACATTATTTTTATTTTCTAAACTTGGGATTGTAAATGCAGAGCCCATTGCACCTCCACCAATAACTAAAATATTTTTCATAACAAATAATTATTTTATTGTAATTGTGATCATTTTGTTAGTAAAATACAGAATTAATTATTTAATTTGGTAGATTAATGACAAAAGTAGCAATTATTGGTGCAGGACCTTGCGGACTATCAATGTTAAGGTCTTTTGAGCTAGCAGAAAAAAATGGTGAAAAAATCCCTGAAGTTGTTTGTTTTGAAAAGCAAGACGATTGGGGTGGCCTATGGAATTATAGTTGGCGAACAGGATCTGATCAATACGGGGACCCAGTACCTAACAGTATGTATAGATATCTTTGGTCAAATGGACCAAAAGAATGTTTAGAATTTGCTGATTATTCTTTTGATGAACATTTTGGAAAGCCGATACCATCCTTTCCACCTAGAGAAGTTTTATATAACTATATTGTTGGAAGAGTAAGTAAAGGAAATTTAAAAGAAAAAATCAAATTTAATACCAGAGTTATAAATACCATATTTAAAAATGATAAATTTGAGCTTAGTTATCAAGATAAAGTTAATAATAAAATATTAAAAGATAATTTTGATTTTGTTGTTGTTTCAACAGGTCATTTTTCTGTTCCTTTTATTCCAGAATACAAAGGAATGGATACATTTCCTGGAAGAATAATGCATTCTCATGATTTTAGAGATGCAGAAGAGTTTAGAGATAAAAATGTAATAGTACTAGGTAGTAGTTATTCGGCAGAAGACATCGCTCTTCAGTGTAATAAATACGGAGCTAAAAGTGTTACCATTGGTTATAGACATAACCCAATGGGATTTAAATGGCCTGATGGAATGAAAGAGGTTCATTATCTTGACAAATTAGTAGGAAAAAAAGCAATCTTTAAAGATGGTACTGAACAAGAGGCTGATGTTGTAATTCTATGCACTGGTTATCTTCATCATTTTCCATTTTTAGAGGAAAATTTACAATTAAAAACTAGAAACAGACTTTATCCACCAAAATTATATAAAGGGGTGGTTTGGCAAGATAATCACAAACTTTTATATCTTGGTATGCAAGATCAATTCCATACGTTTAACATGTTTGATTGCCAAGCTTGGTATGCAAGAGATGTAATTATGAATAAAATCAAAATACCTAGTAATGATGAAGTTGATAAAGATATTAATAAATGGGTTGCAATGGAAGAAAAGCTAGAGAACCCTGATCAAATGATTGATTTTCAAACTGAGTATACAAAAGAGCTTCATGAAATGTCTGATTATCCAAAAATTGATTTTGAGTTAATAAGAAAACACTTTAAAGAATGGGAACATCATAAAGTAGAGGATATTTCAACATATAGAAATAAATCTTTTTCATCTCCCGTAACTGGTTCAGTTGCTCCTATTCATCATACGCCATGGTCAACTGCTATGGACGACTCTTCAAAAACTTTTTTAGACAAATAATCTAAGATTAATCAATACCTAGATGTTTTTTTCTTTTTTGGACATAGGCTCTAATTAAATTATCAAAAATTAAAGCTATGAAAGCTACACAGATACCAAGTGTTAATCCAATTCCAGCACCTTTTTTATCTGATAATGCTTTTAATATATATTGACCTAAATCTTCTGTTCCAATAAATGCCCCGATAATTACCATGAATAAAGCAAAAACAATTGTTTGATTTATACCAAGCATCATATGTGGGAACGCCAAAGGAAATTCAATTTTAGTCAATCTTTGAAATTTATTTACACCCGACATGGTTGCAGCATCATGTAGACCAGCTGGAACACTTCTTAATCCTTCGATTGTATATCTTGTAGCAGGTATTGTTGCATAAACTATGACTGCGATAAGTACAGATGTATCTGTTATACCAAATAACATCATTACTGGAATTAAATATACAAAAGATGGAAATGTTTGAAAAATATCACAAACGCCCAGCATAAAGTTTGCTGAATGTTTATTTTGGAAACACAAAGTTCCTACTGTAAATCCAATGATACAAGAAACAACAACTCCAAAAGTTGCCATATATGCTGTAACTAAAGCTCTATCCCACCAAGGGCTGAATGCAATAAAAAGTGTCAAAGCACAAACTACCAATGCTGAACGTAAGCCACCAATTAAATATCCTGCACCAACAACTAAAACTATCGTAGCGATTGCAGGCATTCTTAAATACAATGCTCTCATTGGCTGAAGTACATCTTGTATCAACCATGTATTGAACGCTTTAATATAAACAAAGAAAGTCTCAAAAATCCAATCTACTCCTTTGTTCCAAAAATCAGCAGTTGATATTCCTTTGTTATGTGGAATTTCAAATAAATAATTGAAAGTATCTTTGAATAAAAAAGTTCCAATGTAAGCTAATATTATTCCAACAACAAATATAACCCCAAAAAATATAAGATTTTTGTTTCTTTGATAGAAGGTAAGATTACCAAAATAATCTGTTTGTTTATTTGCCCAAGCTAAAGACATTTTATCTAAAAGAATTGCAATTAAACTGATACATAAGCCCGCCTCTAAAGCTAGTCCAATATTTAATTGGTTTAGAGCTAACAATAAATTAAACCCTAAACCTTTTGCTCCAATAAATGCAGAGATAACTGCCATTGAAAAACACACCATGATGACTTGATTAACTCCAATTAAAATATCTCTCCTAGCAGTTGGAATTAATACTTTAAACATTAATTGAAAATTATTACATCCACTCATCCTTCCAGCTTCAATAACTTCTGGAGGCACTGCTCTTAGACCTAAAAGAGTTAATAATATCATCGGTGGTATTGCTACAACCATAGTAATAATTACAGCAGCATGGTCACCTACTCCAAAAAGAACTAATGCTGGAACCAATACAGCATATTGTGGCATCGTTTGCATCACTAGCAATATTGGATATAAAGCTTTTTCTACACGTTTACTTTTAAAAGCTGCTATTCCTAATCCAAGTCCAAAAATAAAAGATAAAGGAGCAGCGACTAATATAAATGAAAGAGTTTGCATGGAAGGTTTCCATTGACCAAACACAGAAATGTAAACCATGGTTAAACCTGCAAACAAAGCTAGACCTTTACCGCTTAACTTATAAGAAAGTAATGCTGCACCTGCTGCAACAATAGTCCAAGGTAATCCTGGTAATTCAGCCCATGGGTTTTTATCTATCCAATCCCAACTGGTGAAGGCAACAATTGTTTCGAGACCTCCCAGTAAAATCTCTCTTATTAATTCTATTAAAAAAGTCATAAAAGCAGTCAAATTTCTACTAATTTGTAAAACTATAGGTCGACTTTTAAATTCTTGAGTATCTTCATTCCAAACTTCAATTGGCATCCATTCGTTCATTAAGAAAAACAATGAGTCATTAATCCAGATGGGCAACCATCCAAGCAATGGAGGTAATCTCCAAAAGACATCAAAAGCGTAATATCTTACCTCTTTACCTAAAAATACATAACTACTTTGATTTGGATCTTTGACAAATTCTGCTTGCCCCCTAATAAACTTATATGTTTCAGGAACATCAATCGCAAAGCATAAAGCAAAAAATACAATTAATAAAAATAACCACTGAAAAGTTTTCGGATATTTCTTTAAAAATTCCATAATTTAATTATTATTTTTTCTTCCCCCAAAGACTGTATTGATTATTTTTGTTGGATTGATAGAGCCTATAATCTCATTATTGTTATCAACTACAGCGACTATTTTTTCCTGTGTAAGAATTTTTTCTGCAACATTTTCTATGATTTCATTTTTAGAGACTTTTAAATCACCTAAATTATCTTTCGATGTATCCATAACATCCTTAATCAATAAAACTTTTTCTCTCGGCACTTCTTCAGTAAATTTTCTTACATACTCAGTGGCTGGATTTAAAACAATATTAGCTGGTGTATCTAACTGCTCAATTATTCCATCTTTCATAATTGCAATTCTGTCAGCAAGTTTTAAAGCCTCATCAAAATCATGTGTAATAAACATAATTGTTTTTTGTAACTTATCTTGAAGTCTTAAAAACTCATCTTGCATCTCTTTTCTAATTAACGGATCCAAAGCTGAAAAAGGCTCATCTAGGAACCAAATATCTGGCTCAACTGCTAAAGATCTTGCTATACCTACTCTTTGTTGTTGTCCTCCTGAAAGTTCTCTAGGAAAATAATTTTCTCTACCTTCAAGTCCAACTAATTTAACCATATCCATTGCTTTATTTATGCTGTCTTCAGTTTTGACTCCTTTAATTTGAAGTGGGAAAGCAATGTTTTCCACAACTGTTTTGTGTGGAAGTAAAGCAAAGCTTTGGAAAACCATTCCCATTTTATTTCTTCTAAGATCTATAAGATCTTTATTATTTAATTGTAATAAATCCTGGCCTTCTATAAAAATTTTACCACCCGTTGCATCAGTCAATCTAGAGATACATCTTAACAAAGTCGATTTACCTGAACCAGATAAACCCATTACAACTAACATTTCTCCTTTTGAAACTTCAAAAGAGGCGTTGTTTACACCAACAATACAACCATTTTCTTGAAAAGTTTTAGCATCAACATTCCCATTCGAGTCTTGAAGCATCTTTTGAGCATTTGCTCCAAATATTTTGTATACATTTTCACATTTGATAACTGGCTCGGACATAAATTTTAATTAAGTTATATGAAATTAGGATAAAATTAAATCGATAATATTGTTACTTTCCCCCTAAAAATTTTTAATATAATAAACTCTAGTATCAATTCCGGTACTTAGAAAACTTAATGCTTCGCCACTTACAGTTATTGACTCGTCTACCCCAACATTATTTCCACTCACTGTGAACCCGGCAAAACACTTATTTTTCTCCTCATCCCACTTAACAAATGTTTCATCAATTTTATTACCATTTATAGTGTAAATTTCATGTGCTCTAAAATTAAGAAAATTTGCTCCCATAATTGCACGTTGAGGAATTAATTTTGTAGCTTTACAAACTTGCTCATAAACTTCATCCGTTAACTTAAAATGATCTGTGCCATCAAAGGTTACTAATATTCCTGAAGGCAATTTAGAAATTAATTCACTTAATTTCTTTTCTTTAGCAATTCTCTCTTCTTCTAATTTCATTTTTCTTACAAGTTCATCACCGCCACCAAACTTTAAATTTAAAACAAAAAAAGATAATGATATAATTAGAATTATTAATACCAAGCCACCAAACTGTTTTGTAGTCTCAGGTAAATATTTTACTTTATTTAAAAAATTCTCTTTTGACATTTAATCTTGTAACTTTCCATTTTTCCATATTCCTGATTTTTGAGTGCCATCAGACCAAGTGAAAGTTCCCTTGCCGTTCATAAAACCTTTTGCCCATTCACCTTCATAAGTTGAACCATCTGGAAAAGTTAAAACACCTATGCCACTCCATTCACTATTTTTAAACTCACCTTTGTATATGTATCCGTTAGGCCAAGTTTCAACTCCTTGTCCATTTTTCTTAGTACCTACCCACTCACCTTCATAGGTAGTTTTATCTGTGTAAACCCATTTACCAAAACCGTTTTCACAATTTCCTTCTTTGCATCCTGTACTTCGAGCTGTCGCAACCGAGCTAATAAATAAACTTAAAATTATTGTTAGAAGATATTTTTTCATAATAATATTTTACACAAAATTATTTAAAAAAAAATTATACTTTTTTGTCATCTTTGTTACATGAATAAATAGAAATATATTTTTCAGAGTTTTCACTTTTCATATTTTTCGTTATTTCATGAATTAATTCACCTGTTTTCCTTGTAATTATACCTGACTCAGAATAATTTTTTTCTTGATCAATTGATTTAAATAAAACCACATCTTTATTGACTACTTTGACATTAAGTTTTGATGAAACTGAGAGAAATGATGATAACCCTTTGATTAAAAGTGTTTCTGGTTTTTTTGATAAAATTTTAAAACTATCTAAACCCTTTTCATTTAAATCTTTAGCTAAAAAAGTCTGATAATTATATTCTGAATTTTTAATTATTTTTTTCTCTAAATCACAAACAAACTCGAGTTCAATATCTTCATTAATACTTACATCTTTTGCTAAGGTTTGATTAAAAAATAACAAACTTATTAGTATAGTAAAAAAATATTTGATCATTTAAAGTTGTTTAAAAAAAAATCTCCCCCAACGTAGTTGGGAGAGATTTAAAGATTTAATTGCTATTTACCTTATTTAGTAAAAGCTTTCCAAACTTTCTCGTTATCTTTCAGCCATTTTTTAGCTGCATCTTCGTGAGTCATTTTATCAATGTCCACTAAAGCTGCCATTGCTCCAATTTGACTTGTTGAGAAAGAAAGTTTTTTAAACATCTTAGCTGCATCTGGATGAGTTTTTGGAAAGTCAGCGTTAACTGCTTTTTTCAAATAGCCATCAGGCGAACCACATTTTCCATCTCCACCATCTTCAGGTCTGCAACCTGCAGTGTACGGAGGAAAGTCGATAAATGTAAAACCAGCACCATCTGTAAAGTTTGGTGTCCAGTTAAAGATAATTGTTCCTCTTCCTTCTTTTTCAGCTGCTGCTAACTCTGCCCAAAGTGCGTCTGCACTTCCAGCAAATTTAACCCACCAAAGATCTCCTAGACCTAAAGCGTCAACCCTCTGAGGGATTAAGTCACCGTGCCAAGTTTGTGGACCTTCCAACATTCTTCCTTTTCCGTTTGGAGAGTCAGGTGTTGTAAAGTTTTTAGCACAGTCTGGGTTTTTCAAAGCAGTCCAGTCTGGTAATCCTGGGCATAAGCCCTTTTCAGCAACCCAATTAGGATATCCCATATCCTCAAGAGTTCTTGCTTCATGGTCACCCCAGTCAAGTAAACCACCTTTATCTAAAGCTGTTGTAAATGATTTACCAAAAGCAGATTCCCATACCTCGTGAGAGATAGTTACGTCACCAATTCTAATTGACTCGTATACTGCTTGTGAGTCAGCATTTACGTATTTAACGTTATTACCCATGCTTTCCATTATTCCACCAATAACGTAAGCCATTACAATTTGACTTGACCAGTTATGAGTTGGGATAACGATGGGTTTTTTGCTATCTGCATTTGATAAACCAGCAAAACTTACTGCTGAGATTATAACTGCAGAAATTAAAGATATTATTTTTCGCATTTATTCCCCTTTCTTAATATTAAGTGCATTCAGTATGTGCCTAAGTAAAATGATAGTCAACTACAAGATTTATATATATTATGTAGAGAGATTTATAAAAATGTCGCAAACTACTTTAGATATTAAAGAGCCTGGTCTGAATGTTTTACCACCTGGAGTTGAAAGACATGTCGTTAACGCTGGTGGTCTTACAGGTTTGCAAATATTTCCCGATGATGAAATAGAAATCATTAATGAGGAAGGAAATCAAATTTGTGAAATCATTTGTTTTGATAAAGATGGAAAATCTGAGCTTGGAATTTTAAATCAAAAAGAAAATTGTAAAAAAAGTTTTATTAAAGAGTTGCTTAAAGGTAAAGATGAAAGCTCTTTAATAACAAACCTGCAATTAAAAAAAAGAAATTTAGATATTAATAAATCAAAATCATCAATTTTGTTTGATGAACAAACTCCAAGTGGTGAAAAAATTAAGATAAAATCTAAAGATAAATGCTACGTTATTTTTGCAGCGCCGCAAAACAATATGCTGGTATCTGAGCAAAATCCCTCAAGCGATTTAACATTATATATTAAAAGATATAAAATAATTAATGATAAAGAATTATCAATAATTCCTGATCCTATTTATGAGCCAAATTATGAGGAAAATATTGAGAGACAAACTGCAATTTCATTCGAAGTTAAAGAGGGAGATTTTATTCAAGTAATAAGTCCAGCATTAGTTGAAGTCATAAGAGATACTGTTGGAAAACATGACACATTTAATCTTGCTTGTACTTCAAAATATTATGAAGACGCTGGCTATTTTGGTCATCCTAATTGCTCTGAAAATTTAAATAATGCAATGGCAAAATATGGTGTTCAAAAACAAAAAGGATGGCAGGCTATCAATTTATTTTTTAATACTTCAGCAACAGGTTTAAATTCAGTAATTTCAGATGAGTCATATGCAAGACCTGGAGATTATGTAATGTTCAGAGCTTTAAAAGATTTAACAATTGGGACAACAGCTTGTCCTAGTGATATCGATGCATGTAATTCATGGAATCCAACAGATATTTTTGTTAGAACCTATGACAAAAAAAAAGAATTTTCAAAATCTTTTGCATTTAGAATGAAAACAGACTCTGAAAAAAAACTTACTAGAAACTCTGGCTTTCACGAAAAAACCTCTAAGCTTACTAGAAATTTTATTGATGCTAGAGGTTTTTGGTTACCTAATGATTATACCAAGCATGGAGTTGTTGAGGAGTACAATGCTTGTAGAGAAAAAGCAGTATTAATTGATTTATCTGCTTTAAGAAAATTTGAAATTATAGGTCCTGATGCTGAAGAATTGATGAATTATACATTAACTAGAAATATTAAAAAGCTTGCAGTTGGCCAAGTTGTTTACTCTGCGATGTGTTATGAAAACGGAATGATGTTTGATGATGGTACATTGTTGAGATTAAGTGAGACAGGTTTTAGATGGATTTGTGGAGACGAATATGGTGGTGAATGGCTTAAAGAAATAGCTAAAAAGAAAAACTTTAAGGTCAATGTAAAAAATTCAACAGATCAAATTAGTAATGTATCAATACAAGGTCCAAAAAGTAGAGAGATATTAAAAAAAATGATTTTTACTCCACCAACGCAACCTTCTATAGATGAACTGGAATGGTTCAGATTTACTATTTGTAGAATTGAAAACCTTCAAGGTATTCCATTGATTGTTTCAAGAACAGGATATACTGGCGAACTTGGTTATGAAGTATGGTGTCATCCGAGTAATGCTTCTGAGGTTTGGGATAAACTTATGGAAGCTGGAAAAAATGAAGGCTTAATTCCAGCTGGATTTGCAGCTTTAGACAAGCTTAGAATTGAAGCTGGTTTAATTTTATTTGGTAATGAATTTGATGGTCAACAAGATCCTTTTGAGGCCGGAATAGGTTTTGCTGTTCCATTAAAAACTAAAGAAGAAGATTTTATTGGTAAAGAGGTTTTGAAAGAAAGAAAAGCAAATCCTCAAAAAAAACTTGTAGGATTAGAACTTATTGGAAAAGAGGCGGCTGGACATGGTGATTGCGTGCACGTTGGAAGATCTCAAGTAGGTGTGATAACTAGTGGTTGTTTATCCACGACTTTAAATAAAAATATAGCTTTATGCAGAATCGATACTCAGTACTCAAGTGAAGGGACTGAAGTTGAGGTTGGTAAAATTGATGGTCATCAAAAAAGAATTGCTGCAAAAGTAGTTGGGTTTCCACATTTCGATCCGAAGAAAACAAGAGTCAGATCCTAATGCCAAAATCAGCAAAGGATTTATTGGAATTTTGGGAAGATCAGATGAAACTTTCTCATACCTCTAGTAATTACTTTTTTAGAAAATCGCCTTCACATTATCATGTGATGCTTCTAGTGATGCATGCGTATAAATATAAAGAAAATCTCACTGTTGAAGAACTTAAGACTAAACTATTTAAAACTTCACGTCCAAAGTCAGCTTTGATGATAAATGAGGCTTGTGAAAAAGGTTTTTTCTTTTTAGAAAAAACCTCAAATGATCAAAGAAAAAAGCACATTAAACCAAGTGAGAGTTTTATTAACGAGTTTAATAATTATATAGAAACACTGAAACATCTGAGTTTTTAATATTTATACAAGTTTTACTTATATTTTTTATATATATAAAAAACTATATATTTAAGTCGCACGAAAAATAAAGTTTGCATATGTCATTACCGACAAAAGCAAAAGTAGTAATAATCGGTGGGGGTATCCACGGTTTAAGCACTGCTTGGAAGTTATCTGAAACTTATAAAAATCCTGGTGACATCGTAGTCCTTGAAAAAAAAGACACTGCTGCTGGAGCAAGTGGAATTGCATGTGGAGTAGTTAGAAATAATTATTTTCAACCAGCAATGAGAGAATTGATGGCCCACTCAGTCTCTGTTTGGGAAAGTGATCCAAAAGCATTTAAATATAATCCAGTTGGTTATTTACAAATATCACCTGAGGTTATGCATGAAGACGTAGCAAGTATTTATGAGCAACAAAAAGCAATTGGGTATGAGTCTGATTTTATAGAAGGTGAAAAGGATTGCATGAAATACATGAAGGGAATGTTTGATGACTGGCAAGCTAAAGGCATAACTTCAATTCTTCATGAAAAAAAGGGTGGATACGCTTTTAATAAAGACTCTATTAAAGCTTTAGAAAATAAATCTACTTCTAATGGTGTTCAAGTGATGAAAGGTGTAAAAGTTACAGGATTTAAAAGAGGTAGTAATAGTAAGGCGGTTACAGGAGTTGAAACAGATAGAGGCACAATCGATTGTGAGCAAGTAGTGATCGGGGCAGGACCGTGGGCTAGAGATTTTTGGAATATGCTTGAACTTCCTAAAACAGCAAACATCAAAGGTAAAGATGGTAAAATGCATGTAACTGACATGTGGACTTATTGGATGCTTCAAGAAGGTGTTATTGGTGTCGAACCAGATTACTTAAAAACAAATGATGGAAAACAGCCGCCTGTAGTTCACGTAGATTCAACTGCACCACTATATTCTGATAAAACAAAAAAATTAATTACAGATAAAATTTGGGGAATTTATTATAAACCTGATATTGAAGGTTTAGGGGTTCAAGGTGGAACATCTCCTTACATTGTTAAAAAACATTTTGATCAGGTAAATGTTGATCCTTATGGAATTGAGTCTCCAGAGTATCAAACTACTGATGCATTTAGTGATATGTGGTGCTCTGCTTTAGCTCATTGCCAAAAAAGATTTGAGGGAAAATCTGATTTATATAGAAAAGGTCCATCAGGTGGTCTTGGATGCATGACACCGGACTCATTTCCAATCTTTGATAGATTTTTTGAAAACGTATACATGATTGCTGATGCTAACCACGGATATAAAATGATTGGTGTTGGTGAACTTGTGGCCAAAGAAATTCTTGGTACCGAAAGTGATTTATTAAAACCGTTTAGATTCAACCGTTACGAGAAGGGCGAACTTCACCCTACTTCGAACAGTCCGTTTCCTTGGAGTTAAACTCTTAGCCTAGACACTAATAAATTTTTCAGTTACGCTTGAATAAAATTATAATTCATTGAGGGGAAAAATGACGGATCTAGAAAAGCACGTAAACCGACCTGGTAGAGACAAACAAGTTAAAAAAGTTAGAGAAAAAATTAACGAATTAGGAATTACTTATATTTATTATCAATTTATTTCTGTAACAGGGAGAGTTGTAGGTAAAGGAATACCTGCAGATCATTGGGAAAGAACAGCAGAAAAAGGTTTTCAATTAGTATACGGAGCTACAGCAAACTTATTTTTAGATCGTCATAATAATTATATAGGTTATGGACCTGAAGCAATGGAATTAGTTGGTATCCCTGATCCAGAAACTTTCTGTCAATTACCATGGGACAAAAGAGTGGGAAGAGTTTTTGTAACATGTTTTAGAAATAGAGAAGAAAGACAAAATCCAGGTGGACATTTAACTTCTGACTGTAGAGGAAATTTGAGAATTTTTATGGATGAATTCCAGAAAAAGCATGGTTTAGAATTAAGAGTTGGAACTGAGCCTGAAATGATGTGGTTGACAAAAAATGATGACGGTACTCCTACAGGAAAAGGGTTTTCTAAACCATTCTGTTACCATATAGATCAATTTGAATCATTGAGACCAGTATTCATGAAAGTTATTGAATACGCAAAAGCTATGGGTTTAGACATGATTCAAGGAGACCATGAAGATGCTCCAGGTCAATTAGAATTAAATTGGACTTACGACAACGTACTTCGAAATGCAGACAGACTTTCAACTTATAGACAAATATGTGCTCAAGTTGCTAGAGAACATAATCTAATTGCATGTTTTATGACCAAACCATTCATGGGAGTTTCTGCAAGTGGTTGTCATACAAATATGTCTTTGTGGAAAGGTGGAAAAATTAAAACAAACAAACTTGGACACAAATCTTTACCAGGAGTTGAAGAAGTTTTTGGTTATGTTGAAGGTGGAACTAATACATTTATGCCTGATACGAAAGATATGCAATTGCCAGGTAAAATTGGTTTACAATCAATAGCAGGTATTATGGAACACCTTCCTGCTCTAACAGCCTTAGGATCTTCAACAGTAAATTCTTATAGAAGATTATGGGATCAAGGTTTTTGGGCACCTGTTTATGCTGATTGGGGTTATCAAAATAGAACTTGTGGATTAAGAGTATCGGCTCCAGGAAGATTTGAATATAGATCTGTTGACTCAATGCATAATCCTTATTTATTAGGTGCTGCATTATTAAAAGCTTGTGATCATGGAATAAGTAATAAAATGAAACCAGCTGATCCTGAATCTAGAAATATTTACGAGGCTCAAAAAGCTGGTAAGGATGTAAAAAAACTTCCTTTAAGTTTAGGTGAAGCTTTGGAAAGATTATCAGAGGATGAAGTGATTAAATCAGCTATGCCTGATGAAATGTATAAAGTTTTTCATTGGTATAAAAATGATGAATGGGAAAGATTTTTAGGAGCAACAACTCAATGGGATCTAGACACTTATCTAGATTGCTTACCATAAAAATTACGGAAAGAGGAAAAGTATATGTGCGGAATAGCGGGATTAATTCATAGAGGGAAATCTTCAAAAGTTGGTCATGAGCTTCAAGGTATGTTGCAAGCTCTGAAACATAGAGGAGAAGACTCTACAGGTTATGCTTTATATGGAGATACCGATGGAAAAAATTTTATCATGCGTTTTAAAGTTGGAGAAAACGTTGGTGAAGGTAGTACATCAGTTGCTGAAGATGTGTCTGTTTATGATGAAAGAAAAAAAATTGTTGATAGTTATCTTAACGAAATGGGTGCAAAAATTATTAAAGAAGAAAGAATACTCCCCTACTCATTAAGATATGAAATAGAATATAATAAAAAAGATTTATTAGAATTTTCACAAAAGATTGAGAGCATTCCAGGAGTAGAAATACTTTCAATGGGTAAATCATTAGAAGTAATTAAGGATCTCGGAAACGCTAAGATGGTTTGTGATAGATATAATTTAGATAAGCTTGTTGGTACTCACGCAATTGGGCATGCAAGAATGGCAACTGAGTCTGGTGTAGATATCAAATCTGCTCACCCGTTCTGGGGTTATCCGTTTAGCGATGTATCAGTTGTTCATAATGGTCAGCTTACAAATTATTGGAACAATAGAAGAGCTCTAGAAAATAAAGGAATGAGATTTATGTCTGAGTGTGACTCAGAACTTATTGCTGTTTATTTAGC
>LULJ01000528.1_pt1 | contig 18939 bp, 17 predicted proteins | sample 728171 | NCBI WGS metagenome assembly LULJ01 (sample SAMN03860292, study PRJNA289734) | marine metagenome | biome: seawater column; feature: ocean; material: water; isolation source: Red Sea water column Station 169 - depth 25m | place: Saudi Arabia: Red Sea | collected 2011-10-15 | depth 25 m
CCACGTACTTTAACAATGACTATTTACGGAGATATGGATCTTTCAATTATACGAGAAAAACCGAATAACCGAAAACCTGTTAAAACTTATAGTAAAATTGAAAGTAAGATTGAGGATGTTATTAAATTCATTAAGAAAGAAATACAACTTGGAAATCAAATTTTTTGGGTATGCCCTCTTATAGAAGAGTCAAAAAAAATTGATCATTCTTCAGCGATTAAAAAGTCTGAATATCTAAAAAAAATTTTTCCAAATGAGGTTTATTTACTCCATGGAAAAACAACTATTGAGGAAAAAGAGGAAATCTTAAACAAATTTTTAAGAAATGAATTTAAGATATTAGTTTCTACTACTATCATTGAAGTTGGTATAGATTTTCCTAATGCAAATGTAATTATAATAGAAAATGCAAATAAGTTTGGTTTGTCTCAATTACATCAACTTAGAGGTAGAGTTGGAAGAGGCAACAAAGAGTCTTCATGTGTATTAATGTTTAAGTCAAATCTAAGTGAAAATGCAAAAAAAAGAATTAATATATTAAAAGACTCTAATGATGGATTTAAAATATCTGAAGAGGATATGAAATTAAGAGGTTTTGGAGATATTCTTGGTTTTAAACAAAGTGGAATAAAAAACTTTAAATTGGCAGATCCAATACATAATCATAATCTTTTTATTTTAGCTGAAAAAGAAATTAAAAGAATTGAAAATGAAAAAGAAGATATAGGGAGATTTAAACCATTAATTAAATTATATGATCGTGCAGATATAATTAACGATATAGCTTAATTCTTACCTGTGGATGTTCCTGCAGAAACAATAAATTTAGATGCCTCTTCAAATGTCATATTCAGATATATAACTTCATCAATAGGAAACATTAGTAAAAAACCACTTGTAGGATTTGGTGTGGTTGGAACAAATACGTTTATTAATTTTTTATTTGTTTTTTCAGCCATTTCACCTTTATTTTCTTTTGTTGCAAATCCAACAGCCCAAACACCTTTTCTTGGATATTCGACTAAAACAACACTTTTTTTATCATTGTCATCTTTATTAGAAAATGTCTCGGTCATTTGCACTATTGCCGAATAAATAGTTCTTAAAACAGGAATTCTTTTAAATAGATCGTCAATAAGTTTGAGAATTCGTTTACCTAAAAAGGATAATGATAATCCCCCAACAATTGTTATAAATGCTACAGAAATAATTATTTCTATTCCAGGTATTGCAAAAGGTAAGTAGTTATTAGGATTTATATTTTCTGGAATTATTTTAGAAGAAATTCCTATTAAAATTTTACTTAAATATAAAGTAAAACCAATAGGAATTAATACCACTACACCCGTTATAAAATAATTTCTAAGAATAAGAGTAAGTGATCGTTTTTTTTTATTCTTTTTCATAAAATTTATTTAAAACTAGAGTAAACTACAAAAGAAATCGCAATAATAAATAAAAATACTAATATTTTATTATTTAGATTCATTTTAAAATATATTATCAATGATAATTAAAAATGGATAGAAGAAAATTCTTAACTTATGTTGGTTGTACTTGTTGTAGTTTAGCTCTGAATTCATGTGCTACTGCACCAATCACTGATCGAAAACAATTAAAACTAATCCCTGAAGCTAAATTAAATGCTCAGGCAGCCCAAATTTTTGAAAAAATTAAGGAAAAGGAAAAATTAATAACAGGACCAAAACTTAATCAAATAAAAGAAATTGGCAAAAGAATGGAAAATTCTATAGGGGAATATTTTTATCAATCAAAACTTGATGATCCAACAGTTGGTTTTGATTGGGAATATATATTAATCGATAAAAAAAATATGAGAAATGCATTTTGTATGCCAGGAGGTAAAATAGCAGTTTTTTCAGGCATATTAGAAGTAACCAAAAATACTGATGGCTTAGCTGCTGTCATGGGTCATGAAATTGCACATGCTGTAGCAAAACACTCCGTAGAACGAGCGAGCAGAGGTGTTGTTTTAAACGTAGGGACAAATGTTATTGATATATTATCTGGTGGAAAATTATCTCAAGTTAATAGAACAACAGGTATGAATACTATTGGTATGGTCTCTCAACTAGGTATAATGAACCCTTTCAATAGAAAGCAGGAAACTGAAGCTGACTATTTGGGTATGATTTTTGCCTCTTTGTCTGGTTACGATATAAGAGAAACGCCTAAAATTTGGGAAAGAATGAAAAAATTTAGTAAGGGAAAAAAACAATCTGAATTTCTTAGCACACACCCCTCACCTGACAATCGAATTAAAAAAATAAACGAGTGGACAAATAGTATAATTTTGGATTACCCACCAATTAAAATATAAGTATTAATTGATGGTGAGCCGTGATGGACTCGAACCATCGACCCATTCCTTAAAAGGGAATTGCTCTACCAACTGAGCTAACGGCCCAAAATTACTTCGTATATACATATTTATTTTAATATTTCAAATAGGAATTGATGAGACATATAGTTTCTTTATCACAACTTATCTATGTATTTATCATGAAATTCATTAAAAGTGCCTTTTTGAATATTTTTTCTTATTTCGCTCATTAATTCTTGATAAAAGTTGATATTATTTAACGTTAAAAGCATCGATCCTAAAATTTCATTAGTATTGAATAAATGATTCAAATAATTTTTTGAATATTTGTTTAAATTTAAATTTCTACACTCTTCATCAAGAGGTGAATTGTCATTTTGATATTTATTATTTTTAATATTTATTCTTCCATTCCATGTAAAAGCCAAACCTGTTCTCCCTGATCTAGTCGGCATTACACAATCAAACATGTCTATTCCTCTTTTAACTGCACCTAAAATATCAGAAGGTGTGCCTACACCCATTAAATAATGTGGTTTATTTTCTGGAAGATTTTCCTTAATGTCATCCAAAACTTTAAACATTTCCTCTTGTGTTTCACCAACTGCAAGACCACCAATAGCATATCCATCAAAATTTAGATTTAACAAACCTTTTAGAGACAAAAGTCTCAAATCTTTAAAAAGGCCTCCTTGGACTATGCCAAAAAGAGCTTTATGAGGATTTTTTCCAAAGGCTTTTTTGGATCTATCAGCCCAATATAATGATAGTTCCATTGATTTTTTAATCAGTTCATAGTCATCCGTTTTCTTTGGACATTCATCCATGATCATTACAATATCTGAGTTCAAGCCAAGTTGAATTTTTATACTTTCTTCAGGGCTCAAATAAAATTTTTTTCCATCAACATGAGAGTTAAAAATTGCACCTTTTTCTCGGTCTATTTTATTTAATTTTGAAAGAGACATTACTTGAAAACCACCTGAGTCAGTAAGTATTGGTAAATCACAATTCATAAAGGAATGTAATCCACCAGCGTTTTGAATTCGTTCAACTCCTGGACGGATCATTAAATGATATGTATTAGCTAAAATTATATCTGAGCCAGTTTTTTTAATATCGTCAATCGTACAAGCTTTTACAGTTGCCTGAGTTCCAACTGGCATAAAAGCAGGAGTTCTAATAATACCTCTATGCGTTTCTATAATTCCTTCTCTTGCATAGCCATCTTTATTCAATAATTTAAAGGCAAATTCTTTTAATGCCATTAAATATTATAATGATTTAAAACTAATTATTTTATCTGGATCTGTGACGGCACCATTATTGTTTTCTTCGATCACTTTTCCAAAAACTGTATACTGGTTATCTAGAAAAGGAGCAGGTTTAAAACAAATGAAAAATTGGCTATTCGCACTATTTGGATCTTGTGATCTAGCCATAGATAAAGTTCCTCTATCATGAGGTAAATTATTAAATTCTTGTTTTAGGTCTGGTAAATCTGATCCCCCCATACCTGCCATTCTTAAATTAAAATCACTTGATGATGAATTTCCAAATTTTACATCACCAGTTTGTGCCATGAAACCATCAATAACTCTGTGAAAAACAACATTATCATATTTACCACTATTGGCTAAATCTTTAATTCTTTTTACATGATTAGGTGCTACATCTTCAAATAATTCAATTTTAACATCTCCATCTTTAAGTTTCAAAATCATAATATTCTCCTCTGACATTACTTGGTTTATGGTTAAAAAAAAGAAAATAAATATATTGATTAAAATTTTATTCATATTTTCTTTTTAATAATTTAATTGTGCTTTTAGTAGTAAATTTTTTGATATCACCTTTTAAATTTACTATTTCTTTAACAAATCTCGATGAAATAATCTGATTTTCAACATCAGACATTAAAAAAAGAGTTTCAATATTTTTATTTAATTTTCTATTCATCCCTGCTAGTTGAAATTCATATTCAAAATCCGAAACTGCTCTTAATCCTCTTAAAATAATATTTGATTTATATTTTTTGCATAATTCAGTGGTTAAAGAGCTAAAAGAAATTACGACAACTTTTTTTTTGTTCAGTTTCAAATCATAAAATAAAGCTTTTTTTACAATTTCAATTCGTTCATCAGAATCGAATAAATAATCCTTATTTTCAACGTTAGATACTGCAACAACAATCTTATCAAAAAGTTTTAAACCTTTTTTAATAACATCAATATGGCCAAACGTAATTGGATCAAATGTTCCAGGATAGATTGCAACTTTATTCATTAAACTAAGTTATCATCTATTTTATCAGCTGAAACAACTTTTTCTTCTCCAGTTAATTTAATAATTCTAACACCCTGAGTATTTCTACCCGCAGTTCTAATTTCTTTTACCGCTACACGTATTACTCTTCCTTTGTTAGTAGATATAAGTATTTCATCACCATCATATACAGGGAAAGAGGATGAAATATTACCATTTCTTGGTGAATTTATAATTCCGATAATTCCCTTCCCACCTCTATTAGTTACTCTATATTCCATATGACTAGTTTTTTTACCAAAACCATTTTCTGTTATTGATAATATGAACTTTTCTTTAGCTTTTAATTCTGATTGCTCATCTTTTGATTTCTTCCCATTTTTTTTTGATTTATCATTATCTATAATTGAAAGAGAGACAATTTGATCGTTTGGAGACAAAACAATACCTTTAATCCCTTTAGAGGATCTACCCTTAAAAACTCTCAATTTTTTAGACTCAAAACGTATGCATTTTCCTAATTTGGTACTTAAAATTATATCTTGATCATCCTTGCAAATTTTAACTCCCACAATTTTATCATTATTGTCTAATTTCATTGCAATTTTTCCAGATGTATTGATTGAAGAAAAATCCTCTAAACTATTTTTTCTGATTTTCCCTTGAGCAGTAGCAAATACAATTTGATAATTTTTCATTTCAGATTCATTATCGGGAAAAGGCATAATAGAACTTATTGACTGATGGTTTTTTAGTGGAAGAATATTAAACAACGATTTTCCCTTAGAAACTGAAGATCCCTCAGGTATTTTCCAGGCTTTTATTCTATAAACTAAACCTTCTGTAGAGAAAAACAAAACTGAGGTATGAGTATTAACTGATAGAGTTTGGACTACAGAGTCTTCATTTCTAGTAGTCATGCCAGTTTTTCCTTTACCTCCTCTTTTTTGTGTCTTAACACTATTCAAAGACCCACGTTTAATGTATCCCTGCAATGTAACTGTAATCAATACAGATTGTTTTTGAATGGTTTCTTCTATATCGTAATTTAATACAGCATCAATTATTTTAGTTCTTCGGGGTGATGAATATTTATCTTTAATATTCTTTAACTCTTCGCTAATAACTTTTAACAATTCTTTTTTAGACGAAATTATTTTTTTATATTTCGTAATTAATTCAGCTAACTTCTTAATTTCTATTTCAATTTCATTTATTCCTAACGCTGTCAGTTTTTGTAATCTTAATTCTAAAATAGCATTAACTTGTAAAGTTGATAAGGAGTATAAAGTTTTTGATTTTGAACTTTCTACAAGTGAAATTAATTTTTTTGACTTATTAATTTTCCATTTGGTTTGTAAAAGAGATTTCTTTGCATCTTCTGGATTTTTTGATGATCTGATTATTTTGATAACTTTGTCTAAATTTTCAACTGATACCGATAAACCTATTAAGATATGTGCTCGCTCTTCTGCTTTTTGTAAATCAAATTTTGTTTTTTTGACTACAACGTCCTCTCTAAAGGATAAAAAATTTGATAAGAAATCTTTTAAGTTACAAGTTTCAGGTTTGCCATCAACTATTGCAAGTGTATTAAATCCAAATGAACTTTCAATTTGTGTATTCTTGTAAAGTTGTCTTTTTACTGTTTCTGGTTCTACTCCACTTCTCAAATCTATTGAAACTCTGATTCCTTCTCGGTTAGACTCATCTCTTATATCTCTTATACCCTCAATTTTTTTTTCTCTAACAAGCTGAGCAATTCTCTCATTCAAAACAGATTTATTAACTTGATAAGGAATTGATGTGATAACCAATCTTTCTCTTCCATTTTTTAAACTTTCTATAGAAATTTCACCTCTAATTTTAAAAGAACCTCTGCCTTTGTTATAACCTTGTTTGATCATATCTTTTCCAATTATTACTCCTCCAGTTGGAAAATCAGGTCCAGGAATATGCTTCATAAGATCTTTAATTTTAATATCTTTATTTTCAATTAAAGCTAATGTTCCGTTAATTATTTCACCTAGATTATGTGGTGGTATGCTAGTTGCCATTCCAACTGCAATTCCACCTGCACCATTAACTAATAAATTAGGAAATTGAGCTGGTAAAACTGTTGGTTCTTTCTCTGTTTCGTCGTAATTATTTTTAAATGAAATTGTATTTTTTTCGATATCATCAATTAGATATTGTGAAACTTTAGATAATCTAGTTTCTGTATATCTCATCGCAGCAGCGGGATCGCCATCAATAGATCCAAAATTTCCTTGTCCATCAACTAAAGGTAAGCTCATTGAAAAATCCTGAACCATTCTTACTAGAGCATCATAAACTGACTGATCTCCATGCGGGTGATACTTTCCAATAACGTCTCCAACAATTCTTGCAGATTTTCTAAATTGTTTTGACCAATCATATCCACCTTTGTACATCGCATACAAAATTCTTCTATGAACTGGTTTTAAACCATCTCGTATATCAGGAAGTGCTCTACTGACTATAACACTCATTGCATACGATAGATAAGATGAGCTCATCTCATCATGCATCGAGATTAATTTAATATTCTTATCCTCAGGAATTTCAGTTTTTTGCATAAATATTAAAATGGAATTTCATCATCCATGTCATTTGAAATTTGTGACATGTCATCATTATTAGATTGAGTATTATCATTTGAAATACTTCCACCTGAATTACCTCCACCTAACATAGTTAAAGATGAGTTATATCCTTGAATAACAATTTCAGTTGAGTATTTGTCTTGACCAGACTGCTCATCTTTCCATTTTCGAGTTGTTAATTGTCCTTCAACATATATTTGGGCTCCCTTTTTTAAATATTGTTGAACAACATTTACTAATCCCTCATTGAATACAACTATACGGTGCCATTCTGTTTTTTCTTTTTTTTCACCAGTATTCTTATCTTTCCAAGATTGACTTGTTGCCAGACTTAATCGTGCAACACTTTTGCCATTTACCATTTGTTTGATCTCTGGATCTGCGCCCAAACGACCAATTAAAAGTACTTTATTTAAACTTCCGGCCATAATATTTTAATATTTGTTAAATTTGTTAATTAGAACTATACCACAATTTACTCTGAATATTAATTTTATTAAGTCAAAGCAACAAAAATTATGATGAAAAAGATAGTTATTAAAGGAGCTAAAGAACACAATTTAAAAAATGTTTCTTTAGAGATACCCAAAGATAAATTTGTTGTCATAACTGGTCTATCAGGATCAGGAAAGTCGTCTTTAGCTTTTGATACAGTCTATGCAGAAGGTCAAAGAAGGTATGTTGAGAGTTTATCCGCTTATGCAAGACAATTTTTAGATAAAATGAAAAAGCCAAATGTTGATTTAATTGAGGGGTTGAGCCCAGCAATATCGATAGAGCAAAAAAATACTTCTAAAAATCCAAGATCAACTGTCGCTACAGTTACTGAAATATATGATTACATGCGTGTTTTATACGCGAGAGCGGGTATCCCCTATTCTCCTTTTACAGGTAAACCAATAACATCACAAACGATTACACAAATTGTGGATAAAATTAAAGAGCTTCCAAAAAAGTCAACAATATATATTTACGCTCCAGTAGTCAGAGGGAGAAAGGGAGAATATAAAAAAGAAATCCTGAATTATAAAAAAAGAGGGTTTCGAAAAATCAAAGTAGACGATGTAATTTATGATATTGATAAAGTTCCTGAATTAAATAAGAAAATCAAGCATGATATTTATATTCTGGTCGATAGGATAGTTTTAAATTCATCTTTAGGAAACAGATTAGCTGAAAGTATTGAGAAATTTGCATGTCCTGAAAGTGGCTTTACAATTGAAGAAATTGAACCAAGACTTTTTTCATTTAATAGTCCTTTTGGCGCTTGTGAGGAATGTGAAGGAATAGGAATTAAACTAAATGTTGATCCAAATTTAGTAGTACCAAATCATAAAAAGAGTATTGCTGATGGTGCTATTGAACCTTGGGCTAAAACAACCACTCTATATTATGCACAAACATTATCTTCTTTAGCAAAACATTATAGCTTTTCGTTAGATGAAAAATGGTCAAAACTTTCAAAAAAAATAAAGGATATTATTCTTTATGGATCTGATGATGAAGAAATAAAATTTTCATATGATGATGGTTACGAAAAATACTCACATAAAAAAACATTTGAAGGGGTAATAAATAATTTAGAGAGAAGATATTTAGAAACCGATAGTGATTGGAAAAGAGAAGAAATAGCCCAATATCAGTCAGATACTAAATGTGAGAGATGTAATGGTCATAGATTAAAAGATGAGGCATTATGTGTGAAAATTGATGGCTTGCACATTAGTGAAGTTACTGAAAAATCAATTTTAGATGCTGCAAAATGGTTTGAAAATTTAAAATTCAATTTAGATAAAAGACAAGTCAAAATTGCCGAACATATCCTTAAAGAAATTAATGAAAGATTAAATTTTCTTTTAAATGTTGGTCTTGATTATCTAACATTATCAAGAGAGTCTGGTACTTTATCAGGAGGAGAAGCACAAAGAATCCGTTTAGCATCTCAAATTGGATCTGGTTTAACTGGAGTGTTATATGTTTTAGATGAACCATCTATTGGTTTACATCAAAAAGATAATGTAAAACTGATCAATGCTCTTAAAAGATTACGAGATTTAGGAAATACAGTAATAGTAGTTGAGCATGATACTGAAACGATGGAAAATGCAGATCATATTATTGATCTTGGGCCTGAAGCGGGAAACAAAGGTGGTGAAGTTGTTGCGCAAGGAACTTTTGACGAGATAACAAAAAATAAAATTAGTATCACAGGAAAATATCTTTCAAACAAATTAAGAATTGATGTTCCCAAGAAAAGAAGATTAGCAAAAAATGGAAGGTTTCTCGAAATAACAGGTGCGACTGGTAATAATCTAAATAATGTTAATTTAAAAATACCTTTAGGTAGTTTAACTTGTGTTACTGGTGTATCAGGAAGTGGTAAGTCAACATTAATCTTGCAGACACTATACAACGCATTAAACTTAACTTTGAATAATAATAAATCTAGAAAAATTCCAAAACCATTCAAAGGTTTCAAAGGCACAGAATTAATCGATAAGATAATTGATATTGATCAATCACCAATTGGTCGTACCCCAAGATCAAATCCAGCAACTTATACTGGAGCTTTCGGGCCGATAAGAGATTGGTTCACAGGATTACCTGAGTCAAAAACAAGAGGATATAAACCAGGAAGGTTCTCTTTTAATGTCAAAGGAGGTAGATGTGAAGCTTGTGAGGGAGATGGAGTTATTACTTATGAAATGCATTTTCTCCCAGACGTCTATATACAATGTGATGAGTGTAAAGGAACCAGGTATAATCGGGAAACCTTAGAGATAAAATTCAAAGATAAAAGTATTGCGGATGTTTTAAACATGACAGTTGATGAAGGTTGTGAATATTTTGAAAATATTTCCAATATAAAGACTAAATTGCTAACTTTAAAAAAAGTTGGTCTAGGCTATATAAAAATTGGTCAACAAGCTACAACTCTATCAGGGGGTGAAGCACAAAGAATTAAATTAGCTAAAGAATTATCAAAAAGATCGACGGGAAGAACAATGTACATTTTAGATGAACCGACTACTGGTCTTCACCAACACGACATCAAAAAATTATTAGAAATTTTACATACATTTGTTTCATTGGGTAACACAGTGGTTGTTATAGAACACAACTTAGATGTAATAAAAACTGCTGATTATATTGTCGATATGGGTCCTGAGGGTGGTGTAAAAGGTGGAAAAATTATCGCTGAGGGAAAACCTGAGGAAATTTGTAAAGTTAATGGAAGTTATACGGGTAAGTTTTTAAAAAATCTTTTACAATAAATACCATTGTCATCTCACTCTAAATCAGTATAAAATTATGTATGGGTAATTTACTTTCATCTTTATCAAAAACTATACACGTTTCTTTAGCAATTGCAGTTCTGTTATTTTTAGGCTTATTTTATCAAAATGATGGTTTTAGTTTTGATGCACTTTTTTGGAGTTGGTTTGCGAGATTTGTGCATGTAGTAGTTGGTATAATGTGGATTGGCTTGTTATGGTATTTTAATTTTGTTCAAATCCCAAACATGGCAAAAATTCCAGATGAACAGAAACCAGCTATTGGTAAAGTAATTGCGCCAGCTGCATTATTTTATTTTAGATGGGGTGCAGCATTTACAGTTCTATCAGGTTTAGCACTTGCAGGTCTTAATGGATATTTGCATGATGCAATGACTTTAAGTATAGGATCTGGAATTCCAAAACATACAGCCATTGGAATTGGTATGTGGTTGGGCTTAGTTATGGCATTTAACGTGTGGTTTGTAATATGGCCTAATCAAAAAAGAGCTTTGGGTATTGTTGAGTGTGAACCTGATCTAAAAGCCAAGTCAGCAAGAACAGCTATGTTATTTTCGAGAACTAATACTTTGTTGTCAATACCAATGCTGCTTACTATGGTAGCTGCTCAAAACCTTTATTAACTACTTTCGTCTTCTCTTAAAACAGTTTTTTGTGAAACTCTTAGTCTAACTAAGACTGTATTTGCAATATAGATAGATGAATAAGTTCCAAAAATTACACCAAATATCATAGCCAAAGAAAAACCTTTAAGTATCTCACCGCCAAAGAAAAATATTGATAGCAAAGCTAATAAAGTCGTTATTGATGTAATTAAAGTTCTAGATAATGTTTCATTGATAGAGATATTAGTTAAATCGTAAATTTTAATGTCAGAATATTTTCTTAAATTTTCCCTTACTCTATCAAAAATAACCACTGTATCATTCATGGAGTAACCAACGATAGTTAATACAGCTGCAATAATAGATAAATTGATTTCAAGACCAAGCAATGAAAATAAACCTAGGGTTACCAACACGTCATGAAACAAAGCTAATATAGCTCCTAAACTAAATTGCCATTCAAATCTGATCCAAATGTAAATTAACATTAAAGTTAATGCCACTGCGATAGCTATTACTCCAGATTTGAGCAACTCAGCACTTACTTTCGGTCCTACGTTTTCAACTCTTCTAAAATCAAAAGTATTACCAAATGATTTATCTAAATTTGCTTTAATTTCCTCAATAATATTTTTGTTATCATTAATTTCAAATTTAATTAGAAAGTCTGTCTCATTGCCAAAATTTTTTACTGAAACGTCACCCAAATTCATAGAATTTAAATTATCTCTTAGAGATGACACATTAATTTTGCTGTCAGTTGATCTTAGTTCAATTAAGGTTCCTCCCTTAAAATCTATTCCAAAGTTAAGACCTTTGAAAGTTAGTAAGAATAATGAAATAACTACTAAGGATATAGAGAGTATGTTAAATTGATTATAGTATTTGTTAAAAGCAATCATTTAAATTAAACCCTCTTTTTCTTTGTTTCTGTACACATACAAAACAGTCAATAACCTTGCTATGAAATAAACTGAAAATAATGTTGTAAATATTCCAATCCCAAGTGTAAGTGAAAAACCTTTGATTGGACCTGAGCCCATAAAAAATAAGATAATAGCTGCTAATAATGTTGTTATATTTGCATCAAGTATAGCGGTTCTAGATTTTGTGTAACCACTATCAAAAGCTATTAAATTATTTTTTTCATTTTTTAGCTCTTCTTTAATTCTCTCAAAGATTAAAACATTTGCATCAACTGCCATACCAACTGTCAAAATTATTCCAGCGATCCCTGGAAGAGTTAAGGTCGCCTCGAATATAGTCAATATTCCAATGAGTAAGAAAAGATTAACTATTAACGTTATATTGGTTATTAAGCCAAATATCTTATATTTTACAAAGATAAATACTATTACTAATACAAAACCAATTGCTAATGCAATCATTCCTGCATTAATTGAGTCTTGTCCTAAGTCAGGACCAACTGTTCGTTCCTCGATAATATTTAAAGGAGCAGGTAATGCACCAGATCTTAATAAAAGAGCTAAATCTGTTGCTGATTGAAAAGTGAATCCACCACTGATTTGACCTGATCCACTTGCAATCGTATCTCTTATAACTGGTGCGCTTATAATTTTACCATCCAATACTATTGCTAATTGTTTGCCAATACCAGTCGATGTGGCCTTACCAAATCTTTTAGCGCCAACTCTATCAAGTGTAAATGTAACTACCGTTTCATTTGTCTCACTATCCATTCTTGGTTGAGCATCTAGCAGATTGTCTCCACTTAAAATAATTCTTTTACTTACCAGAGCATCTTCTTCAGACTCATCTTCATAACTAAGTTTTTCCGCTCCAAAAGAGTCTTGATCGTTATTAGTTACAAATCTAAATGTAAGATTTGCAGTTTTACCAAGCAATGATTTAATTCTCATTGGATCATCTAATCCAGGTAATTCAACAAGAATTCTGTCGTTTCCTCTTTTTAAAATATTTGGCTCATTAGTTCCTATCTCATCAATTCTTCTTCTTACAATTTCTAATGCTTGATCTTGGGAAGATGTTTTTAGTTTAACAATACCTTGGGTTGAGTAATTGACAAAAAAAATATTATTTTCCTCAGTGATATCTAATTGATGAGATTTAAATCTTGGATAATAAGGATTTAATTCACTTTCCTCATCATTAAACGTATCTAGAATAGTTTGTTTAAAGTTTTCATCTACAGAAAAAGATAATTTTTGACCTAAAATTTTTAAATTTTTAATTCTAATATTTTTGTCTTTGAAATAATTTCTAATAGTGATTGAAAGATTTTGTATTTTTTGCTCAATAACTGGATTATTATCAATTTCGAGTAGGAGGTAAGAACCTCCCTGAAGATCTAATCCAAGATTAATTTTCTTATTTAGAAAGTTATTTTCAAACTTAAATAAATTTGATGAGGCAATTAAAATAAAAAATAGAGAAATTAATATTACTGATATTATTCTGAATTTTGAAAAATATAACACTTTACTTTAACAAAATTACTTTTTAACTTCTTGAGAGTTCATCAGACTTTGTACACCTGTACCTCTGATAACTTCAACAGTCACATTTTCAGCAACCTCAACTTCTATTTTATCGTTGTCTACAACTCTAGTTATGGTTCCTGTGATACCGCCTGAAGTTACAATCTTATCACCTTTTTTTAAACCCTCGACCATAGCTTTATGCTCTTTGACTTTTTTTTGCTGTGGTCTTATCAAGAAAAAATAAAAAATAACAAAAATTAATATTAGTGGTATAAATTGACCTATTCCTGAACTTTCCATAAAACTCCTTAATTAAAAATGAATTTTTATACTATCTCTTAAGTTAAAACAACTTTAATTCAGACTAATTTTTTCTAGATTATTCATATAAGGTCTAAGCACTTTTGGAATACTTATAGACCCATCCTTTTGTTGGAAATTTTCTAAAATAGCAATAAGAGTTCTACCCACCGCTAAACCACTTCCATTAAGCGTTCCAACAAATACTGTTTCTTTATTTGAATTTTTATATCTAGCTTTCATCCGTGTTGCCTGGAAAGTTGAACATGATGAACATGAAGATATTTCTCTATATTTGTTTTCTGAAGGTAACCATACTTCTATATCGTAAGTTTTTTCTGCACTAAATCCCATATCTCCACTACATAAAATCATTTTTCTATATGGTAACTCTAACAAATCCAAAATTCCTGTGGCACAATTTGTCATTCTCTCTAATTCTTCAAGACATTTATTTTGTTCCACAATACTTACTAATTCAACTTTATAAAATTGATGTTGTCTAATCATCCCTTTTGTATCTTTACCATAACTACCAGCCTCTTTTCTAAAACATGGGGTAGATGCAACAAATCTCATCGGTAATGTTTTAAGATCTAAAATTTTATCTTTTACAATATTGGTTAAAATAACTTCTGCTGTAGGAATTAAAAATTTTCTACCACTTCCCTCTTCTAATTTTACTTCAAATTGATCATTTTCAAATTTAGGTAATTGACCAGTTCCGAACATTGTATTTTCTGATGCTAATAAAGGTGGTGAAATTTCCTCATATCCATTTTTTGAAGTATGTATATCAAGCATAAAATTTGAAATTGCTCTTTCAAGTAATGCTAATTTATTCTTAACAAAAACAAACCTTGAACCGGTGGTTTTTGTGGCAAGATCAAAATCTAACATGCCAAGTTTTTCACCTAATTCGTAGTGTGATTTTGGAGTAAATTCAAAATTAGGAATCTGACCCGATTTAGTTAATTCAACATTTTCATTTTCATTAGATCCTATAGGCACATCATCATGAGGTATATTTGGAATACTTGATAAAATTTCATCTAAGTCTGATTTAATTTTTGATTGTTGATCAGTAATTTTATCAATAGATTGGGTAATTTCTTTTGACCTAGAAAATAAAGCCTTATCTTTTGTTTTTGAAATATCTTTCTTTTCTTTTTCTAATGTTTCTTTTTTTTGAATTAAATCTCTATTATCTATATCTAATTTTTTGAGTTTATTGAGATCTATATCGATTGATCTTTTTTTTAATGCTTTTGAAAATGCATCAAAATCTTTTCTAATTTCTTTAATGTTATGCATCAGAATTTTTTAAATTTTTATTCTCAATAAGTTTTACTGAAAATATTGATAATTCATATAGAATTAATAATGGTATCGCTAAACCAATTTGTGTGATGGGATCTGGGGGTGTGAGTAAAGCTGCAGCTGCAAATATAATAACCACAACATATTTTCTTCGTTTCTTTAAAAAATCAGAATCAACTAACCCTACCCTCGCTAATAAACTCAACACAACAGGTAATTGAAAACTTATGCCAAACGCAAATATAAGTTTCATTACCAATGAAAGATATTCGTTTACTTTTGCTTCTAATTGAATTGGTAAATTTGTTGAAAGACCAGAACTTTCAAAAGATAAAAAGAATTTTATCGCTAGGGGCATTATTAAATAATAAACCAACATACCTCCTAGTAAGAATAAGATTGGGGTTAAAACTAAATAAGGTAAAATTGCAATTTTTTCATGTTTATAAAGACCAGGAGCAATAAATTTCCAAATCTGCATCAAAATAAATGGACAAGTAACAAAAAAAGCTGTGAAAAAAGATACTTTCAAATAGGTAAGAAAAGTTTCTTGTAAAGCTGTGAAAATTAATCGTCTATCTGTTCCATCATCTTTAACCGCTTGTGCATATGGCTCTACTAAAAAACCATAAAGATGTTCAGCAAAAAAATAACATCCTATAAAAAAGATTATTAGAAAAATAAAACTATGAATTAGTCTTTTTCTTAACTCAGCTAAATGACTTACAAAGCCACCTTCATTTTCGTCATGACTCATCTTTTTTTTCTTCTTTTTTTTCTATCTTATTATCTTCAAGATCAATATTTGAGACTTCATTTTGAATATTGTTGACATATTTTTTTGCAGAGCCGATCCATGAACCAACTTTTTTGAGCATTATTGGAAAGTCTTTAGGTCCCAAAACTACAATAGCTATTGCAACTATAATTAAAATCTCAAACCAACCAATAGTAGGCATGTGATTTATTCTTTTTTGTTCGAATCTTGATTATCGTCAGAAATATTTTTAGGTTCATTGTCATCAGTCACATCTGATGCCATACCCTTTTTAAAACTTTTTATTCCTTTTGCTACATCGCCCATAAGGCTAGAAATTTTTCCTCTACCAAATAATAATACCACAAGTATTACAACGATTGCTATTTGCCAAATTCCAATGCTCATAGAAAACTTATAACCTTTTTATCAATAATTGAAAAGTCTAATTTGTAGGCTTAGTTCTTCTCATCCGAGTCAAGAGTGCTACTTAACATTTCATCAATATTTGAATAAATGTCCTCTTTTTTATCATCTTGTTTTTCTTTATAGAATTTTCCAGTACCAAAAATAGCGTTATCAATATTGGTACTATCAATTAAACCTGCAGCTCCAAGTTCATCTACTGTTGGTAAATCAGATAATTTTTGTAAGTTAAAATGGCTTAAAAAATCATCCGTCGTGACATATTGAATAGGTCGACCAGGGACATTTTTTCGTCCACCAGGTTTAACCCAATTTAATTCCATTAAAATTTCTAAGGTGTTAGTTCCAAAAGCTACCCCTCTTATTTCTTCTATCTCTGCCCGAGTAACTGGTTGATGATAAACAATTATAGCAAGAGTTTCTATTGCAGCTTTTGATAATTTTTTTTCAACAGTTTTTTCTTGGGTCATTAAATTTGAAAGATTAGGTGAGGTTCTAAAAGACCATTTTTTAGAAATGCAAACTAAGTTAATACCCCGATTTGAATATTCAGCTTGTAATTTTAACAAAATTTTTTCAACATCCGTTTTTTTAGATATCTTATTTTCAATAGTTTCAATATCTAATGGTTCTGCAGCAGCAAAAACAATTCCTTCAATTTCCTTTTCAATTGAAGATAATTTAGTTGGAAAATTAATAATATTGTCTTTTTTCTTAATCTTTTTTTTTATCATTTGTTTTCTTTTATATAAATATCATCAAAAAGGTTTTCTTGCTTTATGCTTAGGTTGCCCTCTTTGACCAACTCAAGAGAGCCAGCAAATATTCCTGCTTTACCGGTTCGTTTGTACTTTGATCCACTTTTAAAATTTTTCGGAATTAAATCATCTAATTTTTTCCAGTCCATTAATTTTCCAAAAAAATCTTTTATAGTTTTTATACCTTCTTCTGTTGTAAAAACTGGTAATTTTGGAATGTTAATTCTCTGAAAATCTTTAGTCATAATTATAGTGGAATAGGTTTTCATGAGGTCAAATAAATTTAATTTATACTCGCTATTGTAGATGGGCCTTATGCCTGCTCTCATACCTCTAGTTCTAATTTCTCTACCTAATCTTTTTCTTTTAAGCATCTGTTCAGATAATAACCTTATTAATTCAAGTTTCTTAAGTTGAAGTTTTAATTTTTCAGCTACTTCTTGAACTTTAAATTCTTCTTCAGGGGTGCCTGGTAGTAGTAATTTTGATTTTAAATATGCTAACCATGTTGCCATTAATAAGTATTCTGAAGCAATCTCTAAATTTAATTTTTTTTCTTGAGTAATAAAATCATGAAACTGATCTGCTAATTTTGTAATGGATATATCCTCAAGATTAACTTTTTGAGCTTTTGCAAGATCTAAGAGAACATCTAATGGTCCATTATAATTTTCAACATCTACTTTAAAAAGTTCAGAATCATTTTCAATCATCAATCAATATTAGCTTAAAATTTTGTAAAATTGTGATGTTTTTTTAATGAGAAAAGGATTTATCAATGGTGAATTATTTCCTACAATTTTCATTTCATTTAAATTTCCATTACAATGTAAGGCTAAATTACAACCTGCACTAAACGTTTTGATTGTATTTTCCTTTAAATTACCCTTAAGACTTTTCATGGATAAATCATCAGAAATCAAAATATTTTTAAAACCAAGTTTATTGCGAATTAATTTAATAAATTTTTTTGAGTGAGTAACACAATTTTCTTTGTCAATTTGTGTAAAAATTATGTGAGCAGTCTTAGCAAAAAAAGTTTTTTTATTTTTAAATGGATGAAAATCTTTCTTGTTCAAATAACTCAATTTTTTATTTACCATCGGAGTAAAATGGTGACTATCTACTTTTGCAAGACCATGTCCTGGAATATGCTTTATGACTGTTCCAATACCATTTTGATGGAAATAATTGATACAATAATCTCCTATTTTAGATACAATTTTGGGATTATTGGAAAAAGATCTATTCCCAATGACACTTGAGGCACCTTTAATTCTTAAATCTAAGACCGGGGAAGTATTAATATTAATACCAAGAGATTTTAATAAATATGAAGTTTTATCAACAAACAATTTATAATAAAATTTAAATTCATCTACATTTTTAACATATTTTTTTCCAAAAAATTCTGAAGTCAAATTATCGAATGATATAATATTTTTTAACCGATTAACTTTACCCCCTTCTTGATCAATTAAAATGGGATATTTTTTATCTTTGAATAATTTTCTTATTGACGTGGTGAGTTTTAAAGTTTGATCAATATTTTTAATATTTCTTGTAAATAAGATAACTCCCCAAGGTTTATATTTTTTAAGAAATGACTTTTCTTTTGCTGAAAGTTTTGTTGATTTGATACCAACAATGAATGATCGACGTTTATTCATTATTTTCTAATAATTTCCAAAAATTAAATTTTTTCTTTTTTTTATTGTTTGTTTGCTCAACGTATTCAATAATATTTTTCGTATCATCTTCTAAAATTGGTAATTTTTC
>LULJ01000811.1_pt1 | contig 18811 bp, 19 predicted proteins | sample 728171 | NCBI WGS metagenome assembly LULJ01 (sample SAMN03860292, study PRJNA289734) | marine metagenome | biome: seawater column; feature: ocean; material: water; isolation source: Red Sea water column Station 169 - depth 25m | place: Saudi Arabia: Red Sea | collected 2011-10-15 | depth 25 m
ATGAAAAAAAATTTGTTAAAGTTTTTTTAAAATTTTCATCATAAATATCTATTAAATAAATTATAGAAAACAAGAAATATAATCCACCAATCCATTGGGTAGTTGACCTCCATAATATTAGACTTTGATCTATATTTTTAATATTTTCAAAGATAGTGAAACCAGTAGATGTAAAACCTGAAACTGCTTCAAAAAAAGAATTTATAAAAGTTAAGTTATAAATACTTAGGTAAAAAGGAATAGATAAAATTAAAGGTAGTAAAATATATCCTAGAAAAACAGTTAAGATTTTTTGAAAAATTGATGTTTTTTTAGATGATATTTTTAAACTATAGAAAAGAATTGCCAGAATTGAAGATAAAAATAAACTTAAATAATAAGTATCTAAGTTTAGATAAAGATTGAAATAGTAGGAATAAATTATATTAAAAAAAGATAAAATAGAAATTAATCCAAAAAAGAAACTTAGATATTTAATTTGTAATCCAAACATCTAATTATACTGAACTTAATCTAAAAATATTTTCTACAAAGGATATGGAGTCTTTTTTAACAATAAATACAACTCTATCATCTTTTTTAAAAACAAAATTGGATCTAGGTATAATTATTTTTTTATCTCTTAATACAGCGCCAATTCTTAGTTCATCTGGTAAATTGGAATTTTTTATTTCTTTATTGATTAATTCAGAAGTTTCAATTATTTCAGCTTCAATTACTTCGTATTCACCATCTGATAGAGTATATGCATTTTCAATGGTTCCTTTGTGGATATGTTTTAAAATGCTTGAAACCGTCGTCATTCTTGGATCAATTAAATCATCAATTTTTAATGATGATTGAAGAAGTGAATAATTTGGTTTGTTAATTAGTGCCATTGTTCTTTTATCATCTATGTCTTTTTGGTCTTTGGCGAATTTTTCAACTAACACACTGACCATCAAGTTATCTTCATCATCATTTGTTAGAGCTAATACAGTTTCGGCTTCCCCTAAATTTGCTTCAGTTAAAACTTCTTCATCTAGTCCATCACCATTTATAACAATTGCATCGTTAAGTTGATTTGCTAAAAACTCCGCTCGTTCCTTATTCTTTTCAACAATTTTAACCCTCACTGTTTCCAAGGTCTCCTCAATGTTCTTAGCTAAATTAAAACCAATATTTCCGCCACCAATAATTAAGATCTTTTTTGAAATTTTTTCTTCATGACCAAAAGCTTCGAGAGTTTCTGACATTTGTGACGAATTAATAATGACGTAAATTTTGTCATCTTTTTTTACAGAGTCTGTTTTTTTTGGAATAAAAAATTTATTATCTCTATTAATTCCGATAATATTTGCCTCTAATTTTGGGTATTTATTTGTGAGTTCATTAAACTTAATATCTATAGATTTACAATCCTCTTTAATGAATATCTCCAATAATCTTATTTTATTATCAGCAAAAGGCACACTATCTAACGCACCTGGCGCCTCCAATTTTCTTTGAATTGATTTGGAAATTTCTATCTCAGGAGAAATAATCACATCTATTGGTAAATTTTCTTTATTATAAACTCTTGTAAATCTTGGGTTTAGATAGTCTTGTGACCTAATTCTTGCTATTTTTTTTTGAATATTAAATATAGAGAATGCTATTTGACAAATAAGCATATTAATTTCATCATTTCTTGTAACTGCTATAATCATATCTGTTTCAGCAGCATTGGCTTTCTCAAGAATTGATGGATATGTAGCTTTTCCAACGATTGCCTTAACATCCAAACTATCATTGATTTTTTGGATATCCTCACTTGATTGATCAATAACTGTTATCGAATGGCCTTGTTCGCTCAATAATTTTGCAATAGTAAAACCTACTCTACCAGCACCACAGATGATTATATTCATTTTAGTTAAATTCTTTTATTCCTAAGCCTTTAAGCTTTCTATGAAGAGCACTTCTCTCCATACCAACAAAGTTGGCTGTTTTAGATATATTCCCATTAAATTTTTTAAGCTGAATAGTTAAATACTCTTTTTCAAAATTTTCTCTAGCCTCTTTTAATGGCACAGATAAGCTATTTTCACCAATTTTATCATCATAATTGTCGCTTTTTAACGACTCTTTTACAATGTTAGAAATTTTGTCTTTTGTATCGGGTTGTAAAATTGCAATTCTTTCAATCAAATTTCTTAGCTCCCTCACATTGCCTTTCCAATCATGATTCAAAATATATGAGTCATTTTCATCAATATCTAATTCTTTAATATTATAATTTTCAGAAATCATCTTTGAAAAATATCTTATTAACAGAGGTATATCTGAAATTCTTTCGTTTAATGATTTAATGTTAATTTCGAAAACGTTCAATCTATGATAGAGATCCTCTCTAAAATTACCTATTTTTATTTCATCTTTTAAATCCTTACTTGATGAACAAATTAATCTAACGTCAACATTGATATCATTATTACCATTTAATCTTTTAAATTTTTGGTCAATAAGAACTCTTAATATTTTTGATTGAATAACAAGGGGAATTTCAGAAACTTGGTCAATTAATAAAGTGCCTTTATTAGCTTTTTCTAAAGCACCATATGAAATGGAACCATCGCCCTTTTCCTCCCCAAATAATTCTTGTTCATATTTTTCCGAGTCAAGAAGAGCTCCATTTAGAATAATAAATGGTTTTTTTTCTCTTTTTGAATTTTTATGAATTTTTCTTGCAATTAATTCCTTCCCTGAACCTGATGGCCCATTTATAAGAATTCTGCTTTCTGTTAAGGATATCTTTTTTATTTGTTCTCGTATTGTAGATATATTTTTACTATCACCTATTAAATCATATGAAGAAAATAACTTATTTTCATAATCCTTATTTTGTTTTTTTAATTGAAGATTTTCAACAGCCCTAGTTATAAAGTTTAATAATCTAGCTTGGTCAAAAGGTTTTTCTACAAATTCAAATGCACCGTGCTTTAATGAATTAACAGCCATTTCAATATTAGCATGCCCTGTAATAATAATTACTGGTACATCTTTATTTTTAGACTTGATGTGAGATAATAGTTCTATTCCATCATTATCACCTTTATCTAATTTTACATCTAGGATAGCCACATCAGGCATTTTTTTGTCAATTTCTTTCAATGCTTGATTATAATTAGCTGCTACTCTAGTTTTGTAACCAGCATCAACAATTAATTCATTTAGGATATTTCTTATATCCGCATTATCATCAACTATTAATATTTCTGTTGTCATTTAAATAAAATCTTATCTGTATTTTTGCACCATTATTAATTGGAATAAATTCAAGTTCACCTTTGTGATCATTTATAATTTTGTTTACTATAGATAGGCCTAGTCCAGTTCCATTTTTTTTTGTTGTGTAATATGGATTTAAAATTTCCTCTATATTATTTGTATCAAAACCAACACCATTGTCCTCTATTGATATTAAAATATGGTCATTATTTGATGAAATATCAATTGAAATTTTCTTTTTAAAATCAGGGTTTTTTTCAACCTTTTGTTCAATACTCTCAATAGAGTTCTTAATCAGGTTAATGAAAACTCTTGAAATTTGCTCTTTGTCACATTCAAGTACAACTTCCTCGTCTTTTTTATTTAAATTGATTTTAATGGATTTATTAACTTCTGATAATAATTTGATATTTTCATTTAATAGCTTTACTAAATTATTTCTCTTAAAAATAGGTTTTGGCATTCTAGCAAAATCTGAAAATTCGTTTACTAAATTTTCTATTTGTTTTATCTGAGAGTTTATAATTTTTAAATTTTCTTTAAATGATTGTTGGTCTTCATTATTTATTTGTCCAGAGTATTTAGTTTTAATTCGATCTATTGTTAATTGTATTGGTGTAAGAGGATTTTTTATTTCATGGGCTAACTTTCTTGATAGATTTCCCCATGCTTTATATCTCTCATTAATTAGTAATTTTTCTTGCTGATTTTTAAGTCTGCTAATCATAGAATTAAAGTTTTTATTCAATACTTCCATATCTTTATCAGTTTTGATCTCTGGCACTTTCGTATTTAAGTTTCCATCACCTATTTCTGTTGATGCTAGAATAAGATTGTTAATAGATCTAAAAAATCTTGATGAAAATCTAATTGCTATTGTAATAGAAATAAATAATAACAATGAAACAATTATAATATACATGATAACTTCTATCTTCAACAGTATAATAAAAATTAATTGCTTCTTGAGATTCAACTAAATAATTTGAAATATCTTTATCTAAAAATTTTACCACATAGATAAATCTATCTTTTGATGATTGTAATCTCATTATCGCGGCTGAAATATTAGCTTTAGCGTCTATGATCTTTAATGGCCGATCATCCTCAAGAACTAAATTTAGAGCTTTATCAACTGGTGGAATGTATTTTTCTTTTTTTTCGGTTGAGTATAAAAGTTTTTTATTTTTATCAATTATATGAATTTCATCAACATCCCGAATTAGTTTTTGTGTCCTTAAAAATCGTAAATATTCATTTGCATTTTCATTTAAAAAATTTACACTTTTGTTAGTATCAAAAGCAATCAAAATTATATCTGATTGTATTTTATTTCTTACTTCTTCAACATAATTTTTAGCAAGTTCATAGGAATTATTTACGACAGTTGTAACTTTCTTATCGAAGTACTTTTCTAGAGCAAAAGAAAAAAGAAATAAGGAAAAAATTGAAATTAAAATTGATGGTATTAAAGTAAACAAAGAGAAATACGTTATGTATTTTTTATTAGAGTTTAAACCATCTTTATCGATATCATTCTTAATAGAATTTTTAACCTCAACGAAAATAAATATAAATAGTGTGATAGTAGATAGAATGATAATGAATATATTTTTTCTCAAAAACTCTAACATAATTTAGAATTATAGCATTTAATCAAATGAACAACTATTTTGTAATATTGGCTGCTGGAAAAAGTAAGAGATTTAATAAAAAAATACCCAAGCAATTCTTTAATTACCGAAATAAAGAAATAATTGATCATTCCATAGAAAAATCCTTCAACTCAAAGCTATTTAAAAAGATTTTGATTGTTTCAAATAATCTTAAACATTTAAAAAAAAAGAAGTATCCTAAATCAATAAGTATTATTAAAGGGGGGAAGGAAAGATCAGATTCTTCTTTTAAAGCTTTAAAATATCTAAAAAAATATAAGCCAAATAATGTATTTATACATGATGCTGCTAGACCTAATTTTTCAATTAGATTACTAAAAAATATTGTTAAAAATTTAAAAAATAACAAAGCCGTAGTCCCAATTATCAATTCAAAAGATACAATAAAATATAAAACTCAAAATCAAATATTTAATCTTAACAGAAATAATTTATTATTAACCCAGACTCCTCAAGCATTTAGATTTAGAGAGCTATATGAAATCGCAAAAAAACAAAAAAATAAAGTTACTGATGAGGCAACATTATTTATTAATAAAGATTTCAAGATAAAATTTATACCTGGTGAAAAATCAAATAATAAAATTACATATATTGATGATATCAAAATTCCCAAAACCTTTTATGGTATAGGTTTTGATATCCACAGGTTAGTAAAAAATAAAAAACTTTATCTTGGAGGAGTAAAAATTCCTTTTCATTCAGGTCTTGAGGGTCATTCTGATGGTGATGTAATCTTACATGCAATTATTGACTCTATTTTGGGGGCTATAAGAAAAAAAGATATTGGAACTTATTTTCCAAATACAAAAAAATTTAAAAATATCAGATCTCCAAAAATGTTAAAGCCAATTATAATTGATCTAAATAAATCTAATTTAGTCATAAATAATTTGGATATAAACTTAATTTGTCAAAAGCCAAGAGTTTCAAAATATAGAGACAAAATAATTAAATCAGTTTCAAAACTAACAGGTCTTAATAAAAATAAAATTAATTTAAAGGGTAAAACAGTAGAAAAATTAGGTTTAATAGGAAAAGAAAAAGCCATCGCTTGTGAAACCATAATTTCAATTACAAAATATGATTAAAACTTTTAATTCATTATTAGTAACAATGTTTGGGATAGGAAAAATTAAGGTTATTCCTGGAACTTTTGGATCTTTAACTACAATTATTTTTCTTTATTTTGTTTTTCACATAATAAAGTTATCACCAAATATAGTTTTAATAGGTTTGCTTGTTATTTTTATTTATTCATTTATAGCAGTTGCATCATACATCAAGGAGAAAGAAAATAAAGATCCAAAAGAAGTTATTATTGACGAATTTATAGGTCAATCTATACCAATTTATCTCTATGAAATATCACATGGAACACAAAAAACCTCTGATGAAGCCATAATTTTTTATGGTATTTGTTTTTTGCTTTTTAGATTTTTTGACATACTGAAACCATTTCCAGTAAATTATTTTGATAAAAATTACAAAAATAGTTTCGGTGTAATAATGGATGATGTTTGTGCGGGATTATATGTTGTTCTATCATTAATTTGTTTTATGTTATTAAGCAGTTATTTAATTTAATGAAAACTTTAGTCAAACTTTTAACCAAAAAAAAATTAAAGCTTTCTATTGGTGAGTCTTGTACAGGTGGGATGTTAGCTAGTTCAATTACATCAATAAGTGGTGCTTCAAAAATATTTGATTTAGGACTAGTCACCTACTCTAACCAAGCTAAAATTAAAATTCTTAGAGTAAATAAAAATATAATTAAAAAATATGGTGCGGTTAGTCACCAATGTTGTTTAGCAATGGTAAATAACTTATCTAAAATATCAAAAGCCAATATTAACGTTTCTATAACTGGAATCGCTGGACCTAAAGGTGGTACTAAACAAAAGCCTGTTGGTTTAGTTTATATCGGAGTCAAAAAAGATAAAAAAATTCAAATAATTAAGTGCTTATTTAAAAGTAAAAAAAGATCTTTCATTCAAAAAGCCACTGTTAAAAAAGCTTTAGATTTAGTTCTTAGAATTTCCAAATAATTCTTCAGCTCTTTTTTGAAAAGCATCAGCTATTTTTTCTAAACCAAATTGAAATGAGACTACCATTAAAGAATTTAAAAATTTATTCTTTATTTCAAAATCAATATCAAATGTAACCTCGGTAATACCATTATTTTTATCACTAAACGTCCAATTATTTGTTAGATGATTTAATGGTCCATCTATATTTTTAACATAGATTGAGTCAGTTTTTTTATTAAAAGCAACATCACTTTTGTATGTATCTTTAAATGGTCCTTTGCCGATGGTTAAATCCGCAATAATTTTTTGTAAATCACCATCTTTTTTGTTTTCATATATTTTCGCATCAAAACAAAATGGAACAAATTCAGGATATTTTTCTATATCTAAAACAAGTTCAATTAAGTCTTTTTTTTCACATTCAATTAATCGCTTAACTGAAGCTTTTGGCATTAATGATTGTTAATCCGATTTTGTTGTAGTTTAGCAAAATCTTCATCTGCATGATAAGAAGATCTTGTTAATGGCGATGACGAAACTAATAAAAAACCTTTTGATTTCGCAATACTTCCTAATTCATCAAATTCCTCTGGTGTGTAGTATCTATCAAGAGGATGATGTCTAACAGATGGTTGTAAGTATTGACCAATAGTTAAAAAATCTACATCAGCAGCTTTTAAATCATCCATTACCTGTAAAATTTCATCTTTTTTTTCACCTAAGCCAACCATTATTCCTGATTTTGTAAAAATTTTCTTATTTATCTTTTTTGCATTTTTCAAAAGTTCCAAAGATGCGAAATATCTAGAACCTGGTCTTACTTTTAGATAAAGACTAGGAACAGTTTCAATATTGTGATTAAAAACATCCGGATTCGCCTCTAAAACTTTTTTATAAGCATCACCCTTTCTTAAAAAATCAGGAGTTAAAACTTCAATTGTAGTATTTGGATTTGTTTTTCGTGTTTGGTTAATAACTTCAAAAAAATGATTTGAACCACCATCATTTAAATCATCTCGATCAACTGATGTTATTACAACATGTTTTAAATTTAATTTTTTTACAGCCTGAGAAATTTTTATTGGTTCAAGATTATCTAATTTTCCTGGCTTACCAGTTTTTACATCACAAAAAGCACATGCTCTTGTACATGTATCACCCATAATCATAAAGGTAGCATGTCTTTTACTCCAACATTCTGTAATATTTGGACAATTAGCTTCCTGACAAACTGTTACAAGATTATTTTTATTTACAATTGTTTTTGTTAAAAAAAATTCTTTGCTATTTACTAATTTTGATCTTATCCAATCTGGTTTTTTTTTAATTGGATTTATCGGTTTATTTTGCTTTTCTGGGTGTCTAATTTTCATTTTTTTTAATTATATAAATTTTTTCATTTTTTTTACCAAATACGAACCTTTCTCTAATCAAAGATTCTATATAATCAAGATCTAGATTGTCACTTAACAATGAATTCTTAAATTCCAAGTCGCTTATTTGGTTAATTATTAAAGATTCTTGTTGTTTTAAGTTTTTTAAAATCTCTTTTTTCTCAAAATACGAAATTAATCCTCTTTGACCAGATAAAAGATTAAAAAAGAAATAAAGAATCAGAAAAATAGAAACTAATAGAAGATAATTTTTTTTTAATCTTTGAAGCATTAATGAATCTTATTCATTCTAGCTTTTTTTCCAAGTTCTTCTTCTATACGAATTAATTGATTATATTTAGCCACTCTTTCAGATCTAGCTAAAGATCCTGTTTTTATTTGGTTGGAATTGGTACCTACTGCTAAATCAGCAATAAATGTATCTTCGCTATCTCCTGATCGATGTGAAATGATAGTATTAAACCCAATAGTTTGAGCAAATCTTATGACATCAAGTGTTTCGGTAACTGTACCAATTTGATTGAGTTTTATCAAAATTGAATTTGATGAAACATTTAAAAATCCCTTTTTCAACCTTTCCAAATTTGTAACATAAAGATCATCTCCAACTATCTGTACTTTTTTAGTAGATCTCATTAATTTACTCCACGACGTCCAATCATTTTCAAAGAATGGATCTTCAATTGATTTAATTTTATATTTATCAATCAATTTTTTGTATTCTGAAATTGTTTTATCAACGGAAATATATTTTTTTGAGTGAATAGAATATTTACCTTTTTTAAATAATTCATTAGCTGCAACATCTAAACAAATTGAAACATCTTTACCATTTCTAAATCCTGATTTTTTGATTGATAAAACAATCAAATCTAAGGCCTGATTGTTGCTATTAATCATCGGTGCAAATCCACCTTCATCACCAACTGATGTAGCTAAACCTTTTGATTTAATTAATTTACTTAAGTTTTTTATTACTAAATAACATATTCTCATCGCTTCAGAAAAAGATTTTGCTTTATCTGGTCTAATCATAAATTCTTGAATTCTAAGACCATTATTTGCGTGTGCACCACCATTAATAATATTCATTAATGGATAAGGTAATTGAAAATTTTTTGTTGCATAAAAAGATTTATAAAGAGGAATTCTTTTTACTTTTGCTGATAACTTTTTTGCAGCCATTGATACCGCTAATATTGCATTAGCTCCTAGTTTTGTTTTTTGTTTAGTGCCATCTAAATTAATAAGTATTTCATCTATTCTTTCTTGATCATGTATATTTTTATTTCTCAGAGCCCTTGATATTTTGGAATTAATTAAATTAATTGCAGAGAAAACACTTTTGCCTAAATATCTTTTATTATTGTTATCTCTTTTTTCGTAGGCTTCATAAGTACCCGTAGAGGCTCCTGAGGGACAAATTGCTTTTGCACTTTTGTTTTTTACATGAACCTCTGCTTCAATAGTTGGATTTCCTCTACTATCAAAAACTTGTCTTGCTTTAACTTTTAGAATTTTACTCACTTAATTTTTAATAAGATTATCAATATCGCTTAATTGTTTTAGAAGATCTTCTAATTTATCTAATGGTACCATGTTGGGCCCATCAGATGGAGCATTATCTGGATCTTGATGGGTTTCAATAAAAACTCCTGCAACTCCAACTGCAACTGCAGCTCTTGCTAAATATTCAACAAACTCTCTTTGACCACCACTTTTTTCTCCAAGACCACCTGGTTGTTGCACTGAGTGTGTTGCATCAAAAATTACTGGATAACCATTCTTAGCCATTATTGGTAACGACCTCATGTCGGAAACTAAAGTGTTGTATCCAAAACTTGCACCTCTTTCAGTTACTAATATTTTGTCATTTCCAGATTCTGAAATTTTCTTTGTTACATTAACCATATCCCATGGCGCAAGAAATTGACCTTTTTTTACATTAATAATTTTATTTGTTTTAGCTGCAGCTATTAACAAGTCTGTTTGTCTACATAAAAAAGCTGGGATTTGTAAAACATCAACATGTTTTGAAACGATTGAACATTGCTCAGAATTATGAATGTCTGTTAGGATAGGCACATTTAATTCTTTTTTAATTTTATCAAAGACAGGTAAAGAAGCTTCTAATCCAGCTCCCCTTTTACCTTTTAAGCTTGTTCTATTCGCTTTATCAAATGAAGTTTTGTAAATAAATCCAAGACCAAATTTTGAAGTAATTTCCTTAATTTTTCCTGCCATATCCATTGCATGTTGTTCACTTTCAAGCTGGCAAGGTCCAGAAATTATACAAATCTTATCATTGTTCGAAATATCTATTTTTCCACAATTTACTTTAATGCTACTCATTTATGATTTTTTGATGCTTTGATAAAAGATGAGAATAATGGATGTGGAGCAAAAGGTCTAGATTTAAATTCTGGATGAAACTGTACGCCAATAAACCAAGGATGATTTTTTAACTCAATGATCTCAGGTAAAAAACCATCAGGCGATAAACCAGAAAAACTCATTCCTTTTTTTTCAAATTTGTCTTTTAGATTGATGTTAACTTCATATCTATGTCGGTGTCTTTCTTTGATAATCTTTTTTCCATAAATTTTTTTAATTTTAGAATTATTTTGTAATTTCGCATCATAAGAACCTAATCTCATTGTTCCACCTAGATTTTTATCAGTTCCTTTGATAGTTTTTCCATCTTTAATCCACTCATTTATTAATCCAATTACAGGTATACCATTTCTATCAAATTCACTCGAAGTTGCTTTTTTTAAATTTAATTGATTTCTCGCAAATTCTATAATTGCCATTTGCATTCCATAACATATCCCAAGAAAAGGAACTTTATTTTTTCTAGCATATTTTATTGACTCTATTTTTCCAGTTGTTCCTCGTTTACCAAAACCACCAGGTATTAATATACCTGAAATGTGTTTAAGTTTTGATTTAATCTCAGAAACTTTTAATTTTTCAGAGTCAATTCTTACTAAATTTACCTTTACATTATTTTGAATACCACCATGAGTAAGAGCTTCATCTAAAGATTTATAAGCATCTTTTAACTCAACATATTTACCAATTATTGCAATATTCACCTGTTTTTTAGTTTGTAAAATAATTTTAGTTATTTTTTTCCATGGTTTGAGGTTTGCGGGTTTTTTTGATTTAAGCTTAAAATAATTTAATACTTGAACATCAAGTTTTTCTCTAAAAAAACTTATCGGTGCTTCATAAATTGTTCTTACATCAACAGTTTCTATTACATTTTTAATATCTACGTTGCAGAAAAGTGAGATTTTTTTACGATGTTCTAACGGAATAGGTCTTTCTGATCTACATATTATAATGTCAGGTTGAACACCTATACTTCTCAATTCTTTAACAGAATGTTGAGTAGGTTTAGTTTTAATTTCATCTGAGGACTTTAAATAAGGTACTAAGGTAAGGTGGATAAATAATGCATTTTTTTTTCCTATATCATTTGCAAATTGTCTTATGGCCTCAATAAATGGTAGACTCTCAATATCACCAACAATTCCACCAATTTCACAAATAACAAAATCTTCTTTCGATGAATCATTCTTTATAAACTCTTTTATTCTATCAGTTATATGTGGAATAACTTGAACTGTTTTTCCGAGATATTTTCCTTCACGTTCTTTTTTTAATACATCATTATAAATTTTACCTGTTGTAATATTATCAGACTTCTTTGCAAATACTCCAGTAAATCTCTCATAATGGCCAAGATCCAAATCTGTTTCAGCACCATCATCAGTTACAAAAACCTCTCCATGTTGAAATGGGCTCATTGTTCCAGGATCTACATTTAAATAAGGATCTAATTTCCTTAATCTAACTTTATACCCTCTCGATTGAAGTAAATAAGCTAGAGATGCAGAAGAGAGACCTTTTCCTAACGATGAAACCACGCCGCCCGTGACAAAAATAAATCGCGCCATGGAAGTATCTTATAGCGAATAAAAAAGAAAAGAAAATTAAAAGTATTAATTATTATTTTCTGGAATAGCGGGAGTATCCTCTGTTTTTTCTTCAATAGTATCCAAAACAGATGATGTAGGTGTTAATTCTCCTCTAGATACAATTGTAAGTGCTAAACTACAAATTATAAATAAAGTGGCAACAACGGCTGTTGCTTTGGTCATAATATTACCTGCTGATCTGGAAAACATAAAACTTTCCTGAGAAACTCCAATTCCTAAAGCACCACCCTCAGACTTTTGCATCAAAACTAGTAACACCAAAATTAATCCGAATATGATGTTCAAAATTAACAATATATTTTCCATGAGGGGTTAATTATATGTTTTTTTAATTATATCAATAAATTTTTTAGGATCTTGAGATGCCCCACCTATTAAGTAACCATCAATATTATTTATAGATTTCAATTGATTAATATTTTTTGGATTTACTGAGCCACCATAAAGAACTTTATAATTCTTTTTTTCTTTTTTAATAAAACTGATTGTCTTAAATAAGTCATCAGATTTTGGTATAATTCCTGTACCAATTGACCAAACTGGTTCATATGCGATTATAATTTTTTTATTATTTTTAATATTTTTCAAACCTGCTTTAATCTGTTTATTCAAAACACTTTTGGTAATTTTTTTTCTTTTTGCTTTAAGCGTCTCACCAATACAAAAAATTACACTCAGCCTAGACTTCAGTGCACTTTTAATCTTTAGATTTATTGATTTATCAGTCTCACCAGCTTGTCTATTTTCAGAGTGGCCAATAATAATATATTTAGCACCAACACTTTTTAACATGGAGGAATTGACTGAACCTGTAAAAGCACCATAAACATCCTGCTCATGACAATTTTGCGCACCAACTTCAATATTTGAACCTCTCAATTTTTTTGACATTGGGTCTATTAAAGTGCTTGGTGGGCAGTAAATTATTTTCAAAGACTTTCTTTTTTTGAAGTTTTTAAAAAATTTAACAACTCTATTCAGCGTATTTAACGAATTTAAAACGCCAAACATTTTCCAATTTGCAATAAAATACATATATTTATTTGTCATGAGGCTTATTTTAATTTATAGGTTTGCTTTTTATAGATCAATAAATTTATAGTAATGATTAGTAGTTTAAGAAATTTTGCAAAAACTAAGTTTGCTGGTTTGTTAGTTTTTATAATGATAATTCCATTTGTATTTTGGGGTATGGGTGGAATGTTCAGTAGTGGTAATACTAACAATATTGCTAAAATTAATAATAATAGTATTTCCACTGAAGATTTTATTGATTACGTAAATAAATCAGGAATCCCTGAAAAAACAATCAGAGAAAATTTAGAGCAAAACATTATTGAAGAAATTCTGTCTGGTTTAGTTTCTACTACTTTACTGGATCTAGAAATAAAAGATTTTGATCTGACAATTTCTGAAGTCACTTTATTAAAAAAGATAAAAGAAAATAAAAATTTTAGAGATGAAAATGGTGTTTTTCAAAGAATTAAATATGAAAAATTTTTATTAGAAAATAATTTATCTGCTCCAGGATTTGAACAGAGACTTAAATTACGAGAATTGCAAAGAAATCTTTTTGATTATATTGGTGCTGGTACAACCTCCCCTCAATTTCTTACAACAAAACTATTTAAAGAAGAAAATCAAAAACTTGAAATAGAATTTATTGATTTAAATGATTTTTATGTAAATAAAGATGATATCACAGATAAAGAATTAGAAAATTTTATTAAGGATAATAAAAATGAGTTAAAAATAGAGTACTTAGATTTCAGCTACACAATTATAAATCCTAAAAATTTAATTGGAGTAGATGATTTCAATCAATCTTTTTTTGACAAAATTGATGAAATTGAAGTTGCCATATCCAATGAAATTGATTTTAAAACAATCACATCAAATTTTGATTTAAAATCGGTTGATATTAGTAATTTTAGATTTTCTACAGATAAAAATGAAATTGAAAAAAAAATTTACGAATTAAGAAATAATAAATTTGATATTTTTGAAAATAAAAATGATTATATTCTATATAATATAAAAAATATTACCCAAAAATCACCAGATTTAAGTGATACACAAATTAAAGAGGAAGTGCTCGAATTAGTTTTTCAAAAAAATAAATTTGATTATAACCAAAAATTATTAAATGAAATAACCAATAAAAAATTTAATGACAATAATTTTTTAGAGATGGGAAAAGATAAGATCCAGGCAATAAATTTGAATTCTGTGCGGGATAATAAAAAATTTGATATTAATGCTGTTGAAGTTTTATATAGCTTACCTGAGAAATCATTTACTTTAATAAATGATGAAAATAACAATATTTACTTAGCAAAAGTCAAAAAATTTGAAAAACAAATCATAGATACAAATAAAGAGGAATTTAAACAATATATTGCAAAACAAAATTCTAACAACAAAAACTCATTATTAAAATCTTATGATACATTTTTAAATGACAAATATGATGTTTCTTTAAATCAACAGACTATTGAACGAGTTAAAAACTATTTTAAATGAAAATTAATCGAAGCTTCAAAGAATTCAAGTTTCGACACAGAAACAACGAAAATCAAATAATCTATACATCAAAAAAAGTAAAAACTGATGAAGAAATAATTAATTTAATTGATAACTTTTTAATTGAAAAAAATAGCTTTATTTTTGAGTCGGTAGAAAAAGGTAAGATTAGAGGCAGATACACTATATTTGGTAAAAATCCTGATAAAATTTGGGAATTTAATAATAATAATTCTTATTTAATAAAGAAAAATAAAAAAATTAAGTTAAGGGATAAACCTAAATATTTGATTGAAAAAATAATTGAAGATTTTAAGTTTAAAACTCCTAATAAATTACCGAAAATTTGTTCTTTGATTTCAGGATATTTTTCATACGATGCAATTAGGTATATCGAAAAAATCCCAAACAATTGTAAAGATGACTTAAAATTACCTGATGTTAGATTATTACGTCCAAGAACACTTATTATTCACGACAATTTGAAAAAGGAAATATTCTTTATCAATAATATTTTTAAAGATGAAAAAATTACGAATTACAAAAGTAAATATAAAGATATCCAATCTGAACTTTTCACGCTCTCTTTACAATCATCAGTAAAAAAAATAGATAATGTAATAAATAATAAGTCAAAAAAAATTATAATTAATTCAAATACCTCTAAAAATAAATTTTTATCTATAGTTAATAAGGCAAAAAAATACATTAAATTAGGAGATATATTTCAAGTCGTTTTAAGCCAGCGTTTTGAGACTAAATTGACAAAAAAACCAATCGATATTTATAAAAAATTGAGAATAACTAATCCATCTCCATTTATGTTTTTTTTTAATTTTACTGATTTTCAAATAATAGGTGCAAGTCCCGAAATTTTAGTAAGGTTAAGAGATGGCGAAATAACTGTAAGACCCATTGCTGGAACAAGACCTCGAGGAAAAACGATTAAAGAGGATCGTTTTTATGAGAAAGATTTACTTAAAGATAAAAAAGAGCTTTCTGAACATCTAATGTTATTAGATCTTGGAAGAAATGATGCCGGAAAGGTATCTAAGACTAATTCTATTAAAGTTACTGAAAGTTTTATAATTGAAAGGTATTCACATGTAATGCATATAGTTTCGAACGTAATAGGTAAACATGATAAAAGATTTTCTAAATTTAAGTCTCTTTTAGCGGGTTTTCCAGCTGGAACTGTCTCTGGAGCTCCCAAAATAAGAGCTATGGAAATTATTGATGAACTAGAGTCTACAAAAAGGAAGGTTTATGCCGGTGGCATTGGATATTTCGCGGCGAATGGAGAGTTTGATACATGTATTGCTTTAAGAACAGCTATTGCAAAAAATAACAGATTTTATGTCCAAGCTGGAGCTGGGATTGTTGCAGATAGCAAACCATTAAAGGAATACGAAGAAACAGTAAATAAAGCAAAAGCTTTAATTAATGCGTTGAAATGAAAAAGATAATTTTAATTGATAATTACGATAGTTTTACTTTTAATCTCTACCATTATCTGTCTTCATTAAAAGTGAATGTTGAAGTAATTAGAAATGATCAAATAACATCTCATGAAATTTTAAAAAGAAGATATCATAAGATCGTAATTTCACCTGGACCTGGTAACCCCAATCAATCAGGTAATTGTCTTAAAATCGTAAAATCTTTATATAAAAAAATACCAATTCTCGGAGTTTGTTTAGGCCATCAAATTATAGGCCAAGTATTTGGCTCAAAAATTATTCAAGCTAGAAAGCTAATGCATGGAAAAACTAGTAAGATTTTTTCAAAAAAAATTGGTATTTTAAAAAATCTCCCTAAAACGTTTGAAGCCACTCGATATCACAGCTTAATTATTGATAAAAAATCATTATCTAAAGATCTTGAAATTACTGCTCAGACTCAAGATGGACTAATAATGGGAGTACAACATAAGAAATATCATATACATGGAGTGCAATTTCACCCTGAAAGTATTAAAACTAAATTAGGAATTAAGATTTTAAAAAATTTTATTAAAGCAGAAGAACAAGAAATATTTGATTTTTTGACACTTTTATCAGCAAAAGGTGAATCTTCTGATGAGGTAGCTGGTGGAGTTTTTGTTCTTAGAAACAAGTCTAAAAGAGTAAATGTAGAAAATTGTGTTGATACTTGTGGAACTGGTGGAGATGGTATGAATACACTTAATATATCAACAGCTTCAGCATTATTACTTTCGAGTATGGGTGTTAAAGTAGCTAAACATGGAAATAAAGCTGTATCCTCAAAATGTGGATCTGGTGATGTTTTAGAGGCTTTAAATATAAAAATAAATTTAGAGCCAAAAGATATTGAAAATCAAATTAATGACAATAATTTCGGATTTATGTTTGCACCCAACTATCACAGCGCAATGAGATTTGTGGGACCTACAAGAAAAAAAATTGGAAAAAGAACTATATTCAATATGATCGGACCTTTGAGTAGCCCTGCTCTTGTAAAAAGACAAGTTATTGGTGTTTTTGATAAAAAACTATTAAAAATATTTGCTAATGCTTTAAAAAATTTAGATATTAAATTTGCTTGGATAGTCAATAGTGAAGATGGATTAGATGAAATTTCACCTTATGCTAAAACTAATGTAATTCAATTAAAAGATGGTGTCATCTCTGAGATTATTATTGATCCAAATAAGTTAAATATAAATGCAGATAAGTTTGAAAATCTCATTGGTAATGATGCAGCTTTTAATGCAGATAGAATGATTAATATATTTAAAGGTGAGGATAATGATTTTTCTAAAGCAGTTTGTTTAAATGCTGCAGCAGGATTAGTTGTTAATGAAACTCATCAGAATTTTGATAAAGCTTATGATGATGCTAGAAAGCACATTTTATCAGGTCGAACATTTAAACAATTAGAGAAAATTCAAAATGACTGAAAATGTTCTTGAAAAAATAATAAATACTAAAAGTGAAAAAATTTTAGAACTTAAAAAAAGTATAAATCTTGAGACACTCGAAGAATTAATTAAAAAAAATATTTCATACGTTGATTTTAAAGATAAAATTAAAAAGAATATTGAAAATAAAAAATTCTCGATTATTGCTGAAATTAAAAAAGCGAGTCCCTCTGCAGGGATAATTATTAAAGACTACGATCCTGTAAAAATAGCTAATATGTATAAATTAAATAAAGCAACTTGTTTATCTGTTTTAACTGAAGAGGATTTTTTTTTAGGAAACTTGCTACATATTAGTAAAATAAAACGAGATGTTAATTTACCGATTCTTTGCAAAGATTTTTTTATAGATAAATTTCAAATTCCTTTAGCTAAAAGTTATGGTGCTGATGCTATCTTAATTATTTTAGCTGGAGTTTCAGATAAATTGGCAGATGAATTATATGAAGAAGCTTTAAAATTGAATATGTCAGTTATTGTAGAGGTACATACTGTTAATGAAGCTAAACAAGCACTTAGATTTAAAGATGCTTTATTAGGTATTAACAACAGAAATTTAAAAACTCTAAAAACTGATATTAATACAACTTATGATATCCACGATGTTTTGGTTAATCACCCTGGCCCATTGATTTCTGAAAGTGGAATTAAATCTAAAGAAGAACTATTGGAACTATCAAATAAAACATCCATCAAAACCTTTTTAATTGGTGAATCACTTTTAAAAAATTTAAACGATAATTCGATTTTTTCCGTTTTATAGTCAAAAAAGTCAGTATTTTCATAACTTTTTAACTATTGTTAATTTTGAAGAACTTTTATAGAACATTGTTTGTACGATATTTGTTCTTATGCTTACAAAAAAACAAAAAAACCTGCTTTTATTTATCAACAAGAAGTTGAGAAGTTCTGGTGTATCCCCTTCTTATGAAGAAATGAAGGAGTCCCTAAATCTTAAATCAAAATCTGGAATTCACAGATTAATTAGCGC
>LULJ01000761.1_pt1 | contig 18667 bp, 19 predicted proteins | sample 728171 | NCBI WGS metagenome assembly LULJ01 (sample SAMN03860292, study PRJNA289734) | marine metagenome | biome: seawater column; feature: ocean; material: water; isolation source: Red Sea water column Station 169 - depth 25m | place: Saudi Arabia: Red Sea | collected 2011-10-15 | depth 25 m
CGATTCAGGTGATGAGAAACAAGTTAAAAAAACCAGAGATGATATTCGAAGACATGTACTTAAAGATGCTTCAGATATAAAAGAAAAGTATGTTCAATCGGGTATTACTGTTGATCTTGGTGTTATGTATATTCCCAGCGAGAGTCTAATGCAAACAATAGATTCTTTGGATAATATAAGGGAGATAATTTTTCGAGATTATAGAGTCCTTGTAATGGGACCTAATTCTCTTGCGGCTTATCTTATAAGTGTGCATATGGGTTTTAGAACCTTAGCCCTTAATGAGAGAGCTGGAGAAATCATGAATGAGTTTGGAAAACTGAAAAAAGAATTTGAAAAGTTTAGCGGTTCTACCGAAGATCTTATGAAGAAAGTCGATGCGTTGCAGAAATCTGTAAATGAATATTCAACACGTGAAAGGCAAATGGAAAGGGCAATCGACAGTATGGATAAATTAGATTCATAGGGTCAATATGTCATTTGATAAAGTTCAGGATGAAATAATAGATTTGCTTTCAGATGACTCTGAACAACAATTTATTTTTTTAACAGGTGCCGCTGGAACTGGAAAAACAACTCTTCTTGAAAGAGTAAAAAATCAATTGTCATTAAAAAAAATGGTTGTAGCTCCTACTGGGATAGCTGCTTTAAACATAGGTGGTACAACAATTAATTCCGCCTTTAGGATTGGTTTTGAGACTATTCCTTTGATTACAAAATCTAAAGATCCTAGATTTGGGAAACTACTCAGGAATTTAGAATTATTGATAATTGATGAAGTTTCTATGGTTCGAGCACCAATGCTTGATGCGATATCTCAATCTCTTCAGATACATAGAAACTCTGAAGAGCCGTTTGGTGGCATTCATGTGCTGGCTTGCGGTGACCTATTTCAACTACCACCCATAATTAAAGAGAGTGAAGAGAGGATAATTTATGAGAAGTATAATTCTATTTATTTCTTTGATGCGCATTCATATAAAGACATGAAAAAAATAAGTTATTTTGAACTTACGGAATCTTTTAGACAGGAAGAAGATCAAAAGTTTTGTGAACTTTTAAATAATATCCGAATTGGAAAAGATCTAGATGTAACTATCGATCAAATTAATTCAAATTGTTTTGATCCAACGCTCGAGTCAGAATTTTTCATGACACTCACCTCGAGAAAAAAAAGAGCAGAAGAATTAAATGAATATAAATTAGGTCATATTGAAGGAGAAGAGGAAATTATAAAATCTAAAGAAACTGGAGAGCTTAATGAAAATGATTTACCTGCCCCAAGAGAGCTCAAGATAAAAGTTGGTGCAAATGTAGATCCTACCTATTTAAAAAAATATATCAAAGTAAAAATAAATAAAAAAACACACAAAGTAGAACGTGAAGCTTGGAACAAAGTTAGATTTACTTACGATGAGGATTCTGATGAGGTTTTAGAGGAAGTCATCTCATCATTTAAACAATTTCCTATCAAATTAGGATGGGCAGTTACTATTCATAAGTCTCAGGGCTTAACCCTTGAAAACTGTTCTGTAGATTTAGGTGCTGGAGCCTTTGCAACGGGACAAGCCTATGTTGCCCTGAGTCGCTGTAAGAATCTAAGTTCTTTGCATCTGCAACGAGAGCTAAAAGTTTCCGATGCGCTAGTGGATCCTGATATTATTGATTTTCATCAAAAATTTATAAGTAACTAGTATGATAAAAATAATTTTTTCGATACTTACCCTTTATGTCTTTTCTGCCTTAACTCTTGCAGATGAAGAATTAGAAAATGAAGCGGTTAAATTGCTTCAAGCATACCTAAAAGTAGATACCATTAGCCCTCCGGGTAATGAATCAAGAGCAGTAGATTTCTTGGCAAAAATATTCGATGAAGAAGGTATTGAATATGATTCTGCAGAAAGTGCCCCTACGAGAGGAAATATCTGGGCGCGAATAAAGGGAGGTGATAAACCAGCTCTTATCCTTTTACATCATTCTGATGTTGTACCAGCAAATGAAGAATATTGGGATTTTGATCCTCTATCTGGTGAGATAGTAGATGGTTACATACAGGGTAGAGGCGCTTTAGACATGAAGGGATTAGGCATCTCGCACTTAGCCAACTTTCTTAAACTGCACAGATCAAACAAGTCTCTCAATAGGGATATAATTTATATAGCAGCAGCTGATGAAGAATCTGGTGGAAAGTATGGAATGGGATGGCTTGTTGAGAATAGACCAGAAGCTTTTGAAGGTGCTGAATTATTATTGAATGAAGGCGGTAGTGGCTTTAGATCAAAAGATGGGATTGGATTTAGCATCGAGGTAACTCAGAAGATTCCTGTCTGGCTAAGACTTAATTCTGTAGATCAGCCTGGTCACGGCTCTTCACCAAGGACAACAAGTTCAGTTTCAAGAATAGTAGAAGCTTTGAATATCATATGGAATAGTCCTTTTGATCCTAGAATCATACCGGAAGTTGATAGAGTATTTTCAGATAGATCTGATGGATTAGAAGAACCTTTTAAAAGCAAATATAAGGATATTAAGAATATGATCCAGGATCCAATCTTTATGAAGGAGCTGCAAGAATTTTCGCCTTCTTCTCATGCATTAACTAGAAATACTTGCTCGCTTACAAGAATGAATGGAGGTGTAAAAATAAATGTAGTTCCTCCCACGGCATGGGCGGAAATAGATTGCAGAATATTGCCGGATAATAAACCTGAAGAATTTATACAACAGATAGAGGATCTTATAAAAGATACTGGAGTTGAGGTTGAACCTCTTATGTTAGGTTTTCCAGGCTCATCGCCTACCAACTCCGAGCTTTATCTAGCAATTGAGGACTTTATAAGTACGAATTACCCTGGTTCAAAACTCTCACCATCTGTAAGCACAGGATTTACAGATAGTAGATTTTCTAGAGGTATAGGCATAGCCAGCTATGGATTTAATACTTATATTTACGAAGGAAATGAAAGTTCAGGCATACATGGTAATAATGAGCGTATACACGAGGATCGTTATAGGCAAAGCGTAAGTGATTTAAGTCTTATCCTTGAAAAGGTTGTATACGACTAGACTGGATCAATAGGAGTAGGGCATGGAACTTGTTTTTGTATAAGTTCAGCTGCACTTAAACACAGATCCTCTCTATATAATTCTGAATAAATCTGAATACCTGTAGGTAGACCATTATCCACTCCCATTGGCAATGCAACGGAAGGAATTCCTAAGCAGTTTCCTGGAGCAATAAAAATAAAACTCTGTCTTAATGCTTCGTCTCCTTTATCAGGATCTAGGTCGGTATCAATTGGCCATTGTAAATTAGACCAAGTAGGCCCAATACAGACAGTATATTTTGTTAAGAAAGCTGACCATAATCTTCTTAATCTTCTTCTTTCAAGTAAGGCTTGATCAAGTGTCATCTCCAATAAATTAGCCTCATTGGTTCTTTTTAGATATGCAACTGTTTCCGGTTTAAATATTTCTTCTGGTAGCACTTCTATCAAACCTTGATTTAAGATAGTTCCCCAAATTTCATGCACTCTCTCTACTTCAGGTGCCTCCACTTCATCAACTTGCCAACCTTCCGATATCAAAACTTCACCGGCTTTATCTATTTCTCTTAGTGTAGATTCTGGTAATTCGATATCACTTACCTTTTTAACTAAGGCTGCTTTTGGCTGGATTGGAAAATCACCAATTAACGGACTATTGATTGATTGAGGATCATCTATATGTCTACCTGACATAACCGATAATCCCATTCTCAAATCCTCTACAGACCTAGCCATAGGTCCATCACTTAAAAAAGCACCGGATATACCCATATCCTCAAAAGGGGCTATGGTTCTGACAAATGGGATTCTGCCTATCGAAGGTTTTATAGATGTGATGCCACAACAATAGGCTGGGTTTCTCAATGAACCGCCGATATCATTTCCTATTCCAAAAGGACTCATCCCTGAAGCAATAGCAGCACCCTCACCGCCACTTGAACCTCCTGGTGTTATTTCCTTATTCCAAGGGTTAAAGGTCCTACCTCTAAGCGGATTATCTGTATCTAAGCGCATGCCCATTTCAGGCATATTCGTCCTGCCAATTGGAATTGCTCCGGCATTTAACATTCTATCCACCAAAGGAGCATTTCTAGGAGGCATAGATTCAGCCAGAAGAGGAAGACCATTCGTAGTTGGAGTTCCAACAAAATCTATATTTTCTTTTATGGTAATGGGAACACCATGAAAAGGCTTGTCCTCGATATCGGTATTAGAACTATCGGCTTTTGCGGCCATCTCGAGTGCTGATTCTTCAAGTGTTACTGTTATGGCATTAATTTCTGGATTAACTTCTTTAATTCTATCTAAGTGAGCTTCAACCACTTCCTTGCTGGAAACTTCTTTTCTTTTGATAAGGTGCGCAAGTTCTCCCGCACTTTTTTGGGTAAGTTCATTCACATTTAATTCCTAAAGAATATTTATTTTTTCAGCTACAACCCTTTCTAGGTATGGTGAAGGTTTAAATTCAGGACCCAACTCTTTTTCAGCTTTTTGTAACCAATCAAGCACTTTGTCGTAACCTACTAGGTTGCCATAAAACATAGGGCCTCCTTCATACACGGGCCATCCGTAACCATTAGTCCATACAATATCTATATCACTTGCTCTGATGGCCATGCCCTCTTCTAAGATTTTGAATCCTTCATTGATCATTGGATACAGACATCTTTGAAGAATTTCTTCTTTTGAAACCTCTCTCATTTGGATTTGTCTATCTTCTCCAAATTTTTTGATTAGTGCTTCTACTTCTGGATCTGGTGATTTATTTCTATTTTCGTCATAGACATAAAAACCCTTTCCTGATTTTTGGCCTAATCTTCCTGCTTCGCATAAAACATCTCTTAGAGTTTCTCCATTAGAAGTTTCTTTATTCCAGCCTATATCTAGACCAGCCAGATCAGACATAGCAAAAGGACCCATGGGAAAACCAAATTCAAATAAAGCATCATCTATATCCCAGGGAAGGGCGCCTTCTAGTATCAATTTATTGGCCTCTCTCTGTCTTTGAGCAAGGATCCTATTTCCAACAAACCCAGGACATACACCTACCACAGCAGCAATCTTTTGAATCTTTTTAGCTATTGCTAGCGAACTCGCTACAACTGATTTAGATGTTTTATCACCTCTAACAATTTCTAAGAGTTTCATAACATTAGCTGGACTGAAGAAATGAAGCCCTATTACATCTTCAGGTCTACTAGTTTCGGCAGCAATTTCATTCACATCTAATGCAGAAGTGTTTGAAGCCAAGATAGCACCATCTTTACATATACCATCTAATTGTTTGAATATGTCTTTTTTTAGATCCATATTTTCAAATACAGCTTCAATAATAAGATCTTGCGAATCAAGAGCATCTAGAGAAGTTTGACCATTTATGAGAGCCATTCTTTCTTCGACTTGTTCATTCGAGATGCGACCTTTTGCAGCTGTGTTCTCATAATTTTTTCTGATAATGCCTAAGCCTTTATCTAATCTTTCCTGACTCTGCTCGATAATTGTTACTGGGATACCAACATTGGCAAAATTCATTGAGATGCCACCACCCATAGTTCCTGCGCCTATCACACCTACTGAATTGATTTCTTTTAAAGGAGTCTCTTTTTCAATATCAGGAATTTTTGTAACTTGCCTTTGAGCAAAGAATATATATCTCTGAGCTGCAGATTGAGAACCTGTCATGAGTTTCATGAATAAATCTTGTTCAACTTTAATGCCTTCTTCGAAGGGAAGATTAACTGCAGCCTCTACACATTGGATGTTGTATTCAGGAGCTAAAAATCCTCTAGTTTTTCTTAAAATTGATTTTCTAAATTCAGAAAAAAGTTCATCATTTCCCTTATCTGATTTAATTTTTTCATCTGCATCTCTAACCTTCACTAATGGTCTACCTTCAGAAACTATCTTATTAGCAAAAGAAATAGCATCATTTTCTAACTGTGCTTCATTGGCAAGTTCATCAACTAAGCCCATATCGAGACATTCATTGGCAGGGACATGCTCTCCACTAGTCATCATTACAAGAGCTTTTTGGGCACCTACAATTCTAGGTAGTCTTTGTGTGCCCCCAGCGCCTGGAAGTAAACCTAGATTAACTTCTGGAAGGCCGCATTTTGCTGAAGGAACAGCTATTCTGTAATGACAAGTAAGAGCAACTTCTAAGCCGCCACCCAAGGCAGTTCCATGTATGGCAGCTATTACAGGTTTAGTTGAGTTTTCTATCATATCTTGAACTTCATAAAGTGAAGGCCCTTTAGGGGCTTGACCAAACTCAGTAATATCCGCTCCAGCTATGAAAGTTCTTCCATCGCATATAATGACAATTGATTTTACGGAGTCATCTTTTAGAGCATCGCTTATACCATTATTCAAGCCTTCTCTTACATTTGCCGATAAGGCATTTACTGGAGGTGAGTTCAAAGTTAAAACTGCTACTTCATCTTTAACTTCTAAAGTAGTCACTTCATTTATAGTTGGCATATTTAGTTCCCCTTAATCTTTTGAATTGATTCGCTATGCTATAGCAAAATATCATTAAAAAAAATATTATTTATATATGCCCTTTATCACTGTAATATTCCTCATACTTACATAGATACATAAGTACGATAGATAAGGAAATAAATGTCAAAAAGAATTACACATGGTAGTCTGAAGGTATCACAAGAACTTGATAATTTTTTAACAGACGAACTTCTTCCAGGTTTGGATATTAACACCACTCAAAATGTAGATGAAGAAATCGCACTCGTTGCTGGTGCTCAATTAGTCGTACCTATTATGAATGCAAGGTTTTCTTTAAATGCTACTAATGCAAGATGGGGTAGTCTCTATGATGCTCTTTATGGAACAGATATGATTTCGGAAGAGGAAGGTGCTGAAAAATCAGGACCTTATAATCCTGTTAGAGGAAATAAAGTCATAGAATTTTCAAAAAATTTCTTAGATGAGTCTGTACCATTATCTTCAGGAAAATACGCTGATGTAACAGGCTTTAAGATAAATAAGGGAAGTCTTGAGATAAGTACCAGCGATCAATCTTTTACTGAATTAAAGGATGAATCTCAGTTTATAGGTTTTACAGGAGACTCTGATAATCCTAGTAGTATTTTATTTAAAAACAATAACTTACACATAGAAATTGAAATCGACTCTGAAGACTCTATAGGCAAAGATGATCCTGCAAACATAAAGGATATTTGTGTTGAATCGGCTGTAACTGCCATACAAGATCTTGAAGATTCTGTTGCGGCTGTAGATGCGGAAGATAAATCCTTAGGTTATCGGAACTGGTTGGGTTTAATGAAAGGAGATCTCAAAGAAACATTTTTTAAGGGCGGAGAAGAGATGACAAGGACTCTGAATGAGGATAGAAATTATTCAGACAAAAATGGTCAAGAAATTACTCTTCCCGGAAGAAGTGTTCTTTTGGTGAGAAATGTCGGTCATTTAATGACAAATCCTGCAATCCTCGATGGAAACAATAATGAGGTCCCCGAAGGAATTATGGATGCCATGTTTACTATCTGTATAGGCAAGCATGATCTTTTGAAAGAAGGAAAACAATCAAATTCAAGAACTGGAAGTATTTATATAGTAAAACCAAAAATGCACGGACCTGAAGAAGTTAAGTTTACGTGTGATTTGTTTGCAAAAGTAGAACAGGAATTGGGCTTAGATCCTCTAACCGTAAAAATTGGGATTATGGACGAGGAAAGACGAACCACTGTTAACCTTAAAGAATGCATCAGAGTGGCAAGTGACAGAGTTATATTTATAAATACAGGTTTCTTAGACAGAACGGGTGACGAAATTCATACCAGCATGGAAGCTGGGCCTGTAGTACCAAAAGCAGAGATGAAGCAGCAATCTTGGATTGGCGCATATGAGAATTGGAATGTTGATATCGGTCTTGAAACTGGGTTCAAAGGTAAGGCGCAAATAGGTAAAGGAATGTGGGCAATGCCTGATGAGATGTTAGGAATGTATGAAAATAAATCTATGCATCCTGAAGCTGGTGCAAACTGTGCGTGGGTTCCATCTCCCACTGCCGCAACTTTGCATGCTATTCATTATCACAAAGTTTCCGTTTCAGAACGTCAAGAGGAATTAGCATCCAGACCAAGGGCTGATTTAAAAGATATTCTTTCTATTCCATTGCTGGAAAATCCTGAAAGCTTAACACCTGAAGTGATACAAACTGAACTTGATAATAATTGCCAAGGCATACTTGGTTATGTTGTCAGGTGGGTAGATTTAGGGGTAGGTTGCTCCAAGGTCCCTGATATAAATAATGTTGGTTTGATGGAAGATAGAGCCACGTGCAGAATTTCGAGTCAACATATAGCAAATTGGATACATCACAATCTTATTACAGAAAACCAAGTTGAAGAGACGATGAAAAAAATGGCACTTGTAGTTGATCAGCAAAACGCTGGGGACCCTGAATATATTGCAATGGGCCCTAACTTTAATGGGATATCTTTTTCTGCTGCACTAGATTTAGCTGTGAAAGGACGAACTCAACCGAGTGGCTATACAGAGCCAATTCTTCACTCCAAAAGATTACAAGTTAAATCATAATAACTCTAAATTTGACCTTTAAGGCCTGTTCTTTAGACTAAGAGTCAACTATGAAAGGATACTGGATAACATTATGTCACGTTACAGACAGCGAAACTTACGGGGAATACATAAAACTTGCAGGACCAGCTATACAAAAATATGGAGGTAAATTTTTAGCTAGAGGTGGGGAGCAAGTAAAATACGAAGGATCTTCGTATGATAGAACAGTAGTTGTAGAATTTGATTCTCTTCAAAGTGCGAAAGATGCATATAATTCAGAGGAATATAAAAGGGCACTAAAGTATTCTTCAATTTCCTCCGAGAGACACTTAGTTATTGTTGAAGGTCTCTAAAGGTTGATGTGGAACTATCAAGTTTATTTTTAGTCTGTTTAGCTGCATTTTTTGCAGGAGGTCTAAATTCTCTGGCTGGCGGAGGCAGCTTCATAACACTTCCAGCACTACTGTATGTTGGTATATCTCCCGTCTTAGCCAATACCACCAGTGCAGCAGCGATATTGCCGGGGTATTTTGGATCTGTGGCAGGGTTCAAGAAAACTTTTACAACCATCAGCCTGAATAAAATAATGCCTTTGATATTTTTAGTAACAATTTTTTCAGTCTGCGGGGCTTTCTTTTTAATAAATACATCCGATGAATTTTTTACAAAGGCCTTGCCTTTTTTAATTTTTATGGCAACTCTATTATTTATATTTAATCCACAAAATGTGCGAGAGAAATCTCAAAGCCCTAGAGGCGTATATCAAAAAATTGGCCTGTCTTTTGTTAGTACCTATGGTGGATATTTCAATGGAGGACTTGGTTTGGCGTTGTTATCTGTTCTTTCAATAGATAAAGACTTTTCTTTAAAACAGCTCTCAGCGATAAAGTCTTTATTATCATTATTTATAACTCTCGTTTCTGTAAGTGTATTTTTTTTAAATAATTTTATAGTTTGGTCATTTGTTTTTTATATGATGTTTTTCTCAATTTTAGGAGGGTTTATGGGAGCAAAACTCACTGAAATATTACCGAATCAATTATTGAGAATATTTATTATCTTAGTAGGAATTTCTTTAAGCATTTCTCTACTCATACTTAATTATTTATAAAAATATGGTTATTTACGGAATAGCTTTACTTGGTGTCTGTACATTACTTGGTTTATTTGCAGGCGAGTTACTTGGATCTTTATTCGGTATCGACGCTAATGTTGGTGGCATTGGGATAGCAATGTTTCTTTTAATGTGCGCTACAAGTTTCTTCAAAGGAAGATTCGAGATAGGAAACGTATCTGAAAAAGGAATTACTTTTTGGAGTATGATTTATATTCCGATAGTAGTTGCAATGGCAGCAAAACAAAATGTAGTTGGTGCAATTGATGGTGGATTTATGGCTCTAATGGCAGGTCTATTAGTTGTCGCAGTTTCTTTTATTTTCGTTCCAATAATTTCTAACTTTAAGAGAAAGTAGATGGAGATACTCAACGAAGTTCTTATAAGTAACAATCTTATTACTGCCTTTGTCTTTGTAGGATTGATTGTCTATTTATCTTATTTTTTCTCCAATCATTTCACTGGTGGTCGATTACACGGATCCGCAATTGCAATTATCCTCGGCTTGATCTTTGCTTATTCAGCAGGATTATTTACAGATGGTCAAAAAGGAGTTGCAGATTTTGCAATACTGTCAGGGGTAGGTATTCTTGGTGGCTCCATGTTGCGTGATTTTGCTATCGTTGCCACAGCTTATGGAGCTAACTTCAATGACTTGAGATCTTCCGGCAAAGCAGGAGTATTTTCTTTATTATTTGGAGTAGTATTATCTTTTAGTTTTGGAGCGCTTGTAGCGATTTCTTTTGGATATGATGATCCAAGAAGCATTACAACCATAGGAGCAGGTACTGTGACATTTGTAGTAGGACCAATTACTGGTTCTGCAATTGGAGCTGAGAGCGAAGTAATTGCACTAAGTATTGCTGCTGGTTTAGTTAAATCAATTTTGGTGATGACTATTACCCCTTTAGTTGCAGGACGCATCGGTCTTAATAATCCAAAATCAGCAATGGTTTTCGGAGGATTAATGGGAACAAATAGCGGTGTGGCCGCTGGTTTGGCTGCAGTTGATCCTAAACTAGTTCCTTATGGAGCTATGACCGCTACTTTTTACACTGCAGTTGGTTGTTTACTTGTGCCTTCAGTTTTATTTTTCTTAATAAGCGCACTTTATTGAAATGCAGAAAATAGCTCTAATAATCATTTTTGCTTTTTTAGCCTCTTGTTCTTTATTACGAACAAATATTTCATCTATAGAAAGTGCTGATAATTTATTTCTTTGTTTTCCAGATACTGATATTGAATATTCTTCACTAGAATTAAATGAAAAACTTTCTGTACAAAAACAGATTTTCCAAGAGAAGCAAAGAAGGCAGCTACAATGCGATAACTATGAGAATTATGCAGGTGCAGAGAAGAGTTTAGACAAAATAAATGAAGAAGAGATGAGATCAAAATTAGGAAAATGTCCTAGAAGGGAGTTTTGTACCTATAAATAATGAAGTACTTAAGTTTAATTTTGATAATCTTGATTTCATCTTCCTTAAGGTCGGAGATGATAAATTTAGAATGTAAAACTCAAAGTCAAAATAGTGAAAGAATTAATACTTTTAGTTTGTTGCTGGGAACAGAGACAAAAAAAGCAGTTCAAATATTAAAGAAGGGACAATTGACAATGGACCTTTCAATTCAAGAAGAATATTTTGAAGTAGGTCAGTTTACAGACACATCTCAAACAGATTTGATAGTTGTTTTAAGAATTAACAAAACAACGCTTGAAATTGAATACGCAAAATATATGGAATTAGTAGAGCCAATATTATGCGTAAAGTTATAAAATAATAGTATGTTTAGTTATTGTGTTACTAAAGATAAAGATAATGAGAAAGTCTATCTCGTAAGTTATCACGAAGAAGAGATTGACGCTTATTGCAAAGAAAATGATCTAGAAGTCTTAAGTAAACCTAAGTATGTAGAGCCTGCCATGGTCTCTCATCATTTTCTATGGGTTGGAAAAGATCAAAAGCCACCGATTCTTGAAATTTCAAGACCTTACAAATATTAGTAAAATTCTTTTATTGAAATCATGAAAAAATTTCTTTTTTTGGCCCTCACCTTCCTTATATCTAAGAATATAATTGCTGATCTACCAGAAATGATAATTTCTAAAGAGGAAATATCTCCTGGTATAACTCTTGTTTTCGAGGCCGCTATAAAAGATGAAGTATATCCATCTGCAAAATTTGGTAACGAGGAAGACTCTGATATTCATATAGAAGTTTTGGCAAATTGGAATGAATCTGCACCTCCAGGAGCGCCTCTAGGTGGATTTGTAGCTTATCTTGATATTTCAGCAGAAATTACAAATCAGATTACTTCTGAAAAGAAATCTATAAAGCTACTTCCTCACTTAAATATGTCGGATAATTTGCATTATGCTCTAAATATAAAACTTCCGGGGAAAAGAGAAGATATTTATAAGGTAAAGTTCATAATTGCACCACCGATTGTTGAATTGGGATTGCACTTCGATTGGCGAAAGGAAGTAGGCGATTATTTATCTCAAACTTATTCTTTTGAGTACCCGAATTTAGATTTTACGGAAATTGCTAATTCAACTAGAAGATAACTAGTTTGTCTTGATTATTACTTTGCCTACGAGTTTCCTTTCAGATAAAAATTTAATAGCATCTTTTGCTTCTTTAAGATCAAATTCTTTGCATATATAAGGAGAAAAATGACCTTCCTCACAAATTTTTCTGATAGCATTATTATTCTCTATTCCTGCTTTGGGATCTTTACGACCATATTCACCAGCTCGAACTCCAATAACTGAAAAGCCTTTAATCAAAGCCATATTTATAGGAAGGTTAGGTATACGTCCACTTGCAAATCCAACAACTAAAAGTCTTCCACCCCAATTAATGCAGCGTATTGAGTGATCAAACACATCACCACCAACTGGGTCATAGATAACATCTGCACCTTTACCATTAGTAATGTCTTTCACCTCATCGCGAAAATCTACAATATTATCTTTATGTGTTAGGAGGGTATGGTCTGCTCCCCATTTTTTTGTAAATTCTAATTTTTCTTCTGAGGTCCCTGTTGCTATAACCGTTGCTCCAAGATATTTTCCTAACTGGACTGCAGCCATGCCAACTCCGCCTGTAGAGCCATGGACCAAAAGTGCCTCTCCTTTAGTAAGATTTCCTCTTCTGACAAGAGAAACATATGCAGTTAGATAGGCAGTGTGAAATGCAGCGGCTTGTTCAAAGGTTAAGTTATTTGGTTTAGGGTTTATGGCTCTCTCATCAACAAGAACATAATCTGAAAAAGCTCCCTGACCAAGAGCTCCAAAGGTTACTTCATCTGAAATTGCATAACCCTCAACACTTGATCCTATTTTTTCTATTATTCCTGAACCTTCCATGCCTAGACCAAAAGGGAGTTCTGGTTTGTGTTGATATTTTCCTTGAGTCATTAGGTAATCGGGAAAATTAACCGAACTAGCTTTGACTCTTATTAGGACTTCTCTTGGTCCTGCTTCCGGAATGACTCTCTGAACTAATTTAACTCCAGACATATCATCACTTAAGAACTCACACTGAAGTGTTCTGGATTCCATATGATTACTTGAGTTCTTCAGGACCGGAAGGTCCAGGCCCATCATATTTGTAAGCTATTATCTTTTTAAAGGCTTCTCTTTCAAATAGCATATCAGTCCATCTTTTAATGTTAGGTTTAAATGCTTGTTCTATACCTAATGTCCCGGCTAAATAAATGGCGTAGCTCACACAGATATCTGCAATCGTAAATCTATTCGAACAGAGATATTCTCTATCATTAAGGGTAGCCTCCAAAAGCTTAAGTCTAGATACAAACCATCTTTTATAACCCTCTGCAGCTGCGTCAGCCACACCTGGTTCTTGCAGGGTGTACCTAATGAATACTGTTTGTGGAAAAGTCAGAGTAGCATCTGCATGAGTTAACCAATTCAAATAGGCCCCATAATCTTCTTCATCTACATTAACTTTCAAATCAGTTGGACCATATTTATCTACTAAGTACTGACTAATACCTACAGATTCTGTCATTTTGGTATTGCCATCAATCATACAAGGAATAGTTCCTAGGACATTTACTTCCAAATATTCTGGTTTTAAAAATCTTGGAGGGAAGGGCATCATATCTATTTCATAATCTAGACCCATCTCTTCTGCGGTCCAAATTGGTCTAACTCCTCTCGACCCCTCAGTACTGTAAATTTTGATTGCCATATTCAATATTCCTCTTTGTTACATACTATACAAGAGATATCACTTTCACAAAAAAAGGGAGCTAAAAGCTCCCTTTTTTTAAAAGGTATTATTTTTTTGTCATCCAGATACCACCCAATTGTATTAATAGCAAAGATAATATCAATAATCCTTGAGCTACATTAGGCACAATTGAGAATCCTTCTGAGCTACCATTAGCTTCTGCAAAGGCAATAAAATTTTGTGCTGCAGGAGTAAGTGGTTCAGTTAATGCAGACATTGCTGCAGCTGTACCAGCTAAGTTCCAGGCAGATAAGCCAAAATTGAATAACATGAAATACGCAATGATAAGACAAAATACTGTTCCAGATACTTTTACTAGCATATTAGAATCACCACTATTGTAGATTGATGAAGAAATTCTCAACCCCACCCAAGCGAGAAAAGCTATACCCAAAAATTGTATTCCATTAGACATATTTGAGACTTGTAGTAAGTTCCACAAATCCAGTTCAGTTGTTCCATTCATAATTATCTCTCCAAGATTGTTTAATAAATAATAACTATCTCCATTTTCTCATAAAACGTAACTAAAATTTAATTTGTGACAAAATATTCACAATTAATTACAGACTTTAATTATTGAATAAGGATAATAAATATTAATTAAATATATAAGGAGGTTTTATGAAGTATTTAAGTATTTTTATTCTTTCAATTTCAGCTTTTTTGACTGCTGCTGACTATAAATATCAGCCAGAACCAAATAAGGCTGAGTACTATATTGGAAAATTCAATTCAGGAAAGGACATGGATGCTCTAGTTTCTTGGGGAGAAATGTTTGTTGATTGGAGTGCGGAGAATAATTGGAGACAATCTACTACTACAGTCATAATGAGCACATATTTTGATGATTCTATATCTGAATCTGATTATGTATGGCTCAATATTATTCCAAATGCCAAAGAGCAATATACTTCTCTAGAAACATGGTTAGAAGTAGGCACGGATATGCTTAGTACACTTCCAGTAACAAATGAACGTGTTATAGACACAATACAGTGGCCTATATCATCTCCAGCTAATACTGATTCAGATAATGGAATTGTAAGATTCTCTGATTGCAAAATGAATGAAGGTGTAACGGCTAGGGACATGTTCGATGCGTATAAAGAATTTGATGCAAAGGCAAAATCAATGGGGGACAACCTAGGACGAAAAATGATTTTCCCTTTTGCAGGAGCTGGAACAATAGATTATGATTTCGTCTACTCCCTTTACGGAAGTTCAATGGAAGATTTTGGATTTGCGGTAGATAATTATGGTGAAAACCTCGCTCTAACTGGGGCCTTTTTTTACATCACTTTATATTTTGAAATCGTTACGCCATCTAAATCTTTGAGTATTATCTCAACATTCTTATCATCATTAAAAATGATTAAACCATAGTTTTCTGACTCATAGATGTCGCTAATTAGGTATTTATCGCTCTCACTAAAGATAAGATTAGAGAAAAAAGAAAGAGGCTTAGAAACTGGTTTATTCATTGATGAGGATGTCATTTCTATTAAATTACCCTTTTTATAGATTGCAGCCTTATGTCTATCTCCAGATAAGATAATTGTTGGTTTACTTTGCGCGTTTAGTAAATCAATTAATCTTTTTCTTTCATGCGGTAAATTATGCCATTTTTCAAATATGTGATCTGTTGGCAGGACCTGAATAGATGAAACGATGATATTAAGATCATTTTTGTTATTTAAAACCTTTTCTAACCACGCCCATTGCTCATCTCCCAACATGGTTTTCGTTGTATCGGTTGAAGGATAATAGGGTTTGCTTTGTTGATCCAGCGGGGATCTATGATACCTAGTATCAAGCCCAATAAGATTAACTCTTAGTCCAGATATAATTTTTTCTTCATTAAAATAAATTCCTTTTCTTTTATGCCTCGGATCATTAGCATCAATATTCCAAAATTCTAAAAATAGTCTCTGAGCTTCATCTTTCAGGGTATATTCAGTTCCACCATCATTTTTTCCATAATCATGGTCATCCCAAATTGCATTTAATTTTTTATTAGAGAGCCATTCTGGAAACATTTTCTTTTGTTTGTCATATGAAGCTCTCATTCCATCTAGGAGACCATCTTTAGTATCACCATAAACGTTGTCTCCCATAAAAAAGAATTCATTTATATTTTCTTTCTCTATAGCTTTCCATATAGGTTGATCTCTTTTTTCGGTTATGCAAGAACCAAATCCCAATATGTAACTATCATCTAATTGATCTGCATAAACAGAGGAGGAGATTGTGATAAATGCAAATATGAACGCTTTACAAATTAATTTAGTCATACGATTCCTAAAGGATATTTTGTTTTATACTTATTATATTAATTAATGGGGATTATATTGATAAGAGTAGTAAATTATTTATGCCTTATCTTACTTATAGGGTGTGTCTCAGAGAACAAATATATGCAATATCCGGAAACAAAAAAGGATGACATCCAAGAAGTAATTTTTGGAAAAACTATCACTGATCCTTATCGTTGGTTAGAAGACTTTACCAGCGAAGAAGCTTCTGCTTGGGTCTATAAACAAAATGAGCTCACAAATACTTTTCTTGAAAATAAATATCAAAGAAAAATAAAAAAAGAACTTGAGGAAATATGGATCACTGAAGATATCAGCATACCTTTTAAAAGAGGAGATAAAACTTTTTATTATTTTAATGATGGAGAGCAACAGCAAGCTGTCTTTATGATGAAGGCTTGTGACAATTGTGAAGCCAAAGTTCTACTGGACCCTAATAAATTCTCATCGGATGGCACTATATCTTTGTCTGATATTAGCGTTAGTCCAGATGGTAAATACCTTGCTTATTCTATCTCTGATGGTGGCTCTGATTGGCGTAAATGGAAAGTTTTTAATATTGACGATGATCGAGAAACAGATGATCTTATTGAGTGGTCTAAGTTTTCTTATGCTGTATGGGAGTCAGATAGTTCAGGCTTTTATTATCAAAAATATAGCCAACCCGATGAAGAGTTATCAGATATTAATAGAAGTCCTCAATTATTTTTCCATAAATTAGGACAAAGCCAACTCGAAGATCAGCTTATTTATGAAGATCAACAAAATCCTGATTTTTCGTGGTCTATAAATGTTCCTGAAAAAGGTGACTACAGAGTTTTATCCATAGGGGAGGGTACAGACGAAAGAAATTTTCTTTACATCAGCGTGGATAGATCCCTTAATTTTATTCCTTTAATTGATAAATTTGAGGCAAGTTATAGATTTCTTGGGGGTGATGCGGAAACACTCTGGTTTTTTTCTAACTTAGATGCCCCAAATGGCAAAATTCTTACTCTTAATATTTCAGATAAGAAGTTTCAATGGAAAGAATTGATAGAAGAAAAAGCTTACCCGATTTCAGGTGCCTCTATAGCTGGTGATAAACTAATCATTAATTACCTTAAAGATACAATATCTCAAGTTGAATTTTATAATCTTCAAGGAAAATTTCTCAAAGAATTACCTTATGAAAACATTGGGACTTTATCAGGCTTCAATGGCAGATTTGATAGCAATACAACCTATTTCGAATTTTCAAACTTTACTTCCCCTCAACGTATATATGAATTAGATCTCAAGTCCCTCGAATATTCTTTGTATTGGGAGACAACTATCAAAAATTTAAATATAAATAACTATGTCAGTAAATTAGACTTCTACCAATCAAAAGATGGTACAAAAATTCCTATTCACATAGCCCATACAAAAGATTTAGAAATAGACAAGGATACTCCAGTTTTACTTTATGGATATGGGGGTTTCAATATTCCAATTCTTCCTTACTTTAGTAAAACCTTTTATATGTGGATTAAATCGGGTGGCGTTCTGGCAGTAGCCAATCTGAGAGGTGGCTCAGAATATGGAGATTCATGGCATAAAGAGGGAATGCTTTTAAATAAGCAAAATGTTTTCGATGATTTTGCATACGGAGCAAAATATCTGCATTCCAAAGACATAGGATCTCCAGACACTACTACTTCTCTTGGAAGATCAAACGGTGGATTACTAGTCGCGGCAACAATGCTTCAAAACCCTGAATTATTCAAAGTAGCAATTCCTCAAGTAGGTGTTTTGGACATGCTTAGATTTCATAAGTTCACAATTGGGTGGGCTTGGGAGAGTGATTATGGAGAGCCAGAAAAAGAAGAAGATTTTCTAAATCTATTAGAATACTCGCCATATCACAATATCAAAGAAGACATGTGTTACCCCACCACTTTAATTACCACTTCGGCTAGAGATGATAGGGTGGTTCCTGCACACTCATATAAATTTGCAGCTAGACTTCAAGATCTGCAATCATGCTCTAATCCTATTTTACTCAGAGTAGAGTCTAGAGCTGGTCATGGCGCAGGAACTTCACGAGATAAGCAAATTGATGAAATAGCTGATATATTTGGATACGCATTGCAAACAATTTCGGAAGATTAAAATGGCGAAGATTCATGAAATAGAGGGGTGGATAGATAAAGTAAAAGAAGATGTAATTGATCCTGAAAGACCAATAATAGATCCTCATCATCATCTCTGGAAAGGTCCTAAAAATCCCCCTGGTATTAAAGAATCTTATAGATACATGCTTGAAGATCTGTGGAGAGATACGTCAAGTGGTCATAATATTGAAAAAACAGTTTTTATTGATTGCGGTCAAGAATATTACAC
>LULJ01000629.1_pt1 | contig 18491 bp, 19 predicted proteins | sample 728171 | NCBI WGS metagenome assembly LULJ01 (sample SAMN03860292, study PRJNA289734) | marine metagenome | biome: seawater column; feature: ocean; material: water; isolation source: Red Sea water column Station 169 - depth 25m | place: Saudi Arabia: Red Sea | collected 2011-10-15 | depth 25 m
TTTTTATACAATGGGTTCTCAGCTTTTAAGATGGCAGAACCATCTGTCTTAATAACTAGTCGTTTGACAGTTAAATTTCCCTCGAATATAGCTATTACTATATCTCTGCTTTTAGCTTCTAAGCTCCTATCCACAACCAATATATCACCGTCATTAATTCCAGCATCTACCATGGAGTCACCACTAGCTCTCATTAGGAAAGTTGATAAGTGATTTTTGATCAGTAGTTCTGATAAGCTCAGATTATTTTCTATATAATCATCAGCTGGGGATGGAAATCCAGCTGAAATCTTAGACAAAATATAAGGTACTGACTCAAAATTGTTGTCTTTATCTGTCTTTACTAGGATATTTTTGTTCATATTTTGTTCTTTTATAAACTATCATGGACCTGAAAGAAATAAAAAAATTTTTAAAATAAAACTTATTATTCTTCGCTATGCGAATTTATTTTTTGGTTAACGATAGCAAGTTGCTCACATAAAGACTTTGTGTGAGAGATGAAGACATATAAAACCAAATAAAGAGATATAAAAATTAAAATAAAATCAAGATTAATTAGATTAGGTGTTTTTAGAAAAATCTTGTTAATAAGGACTGAACCTATAAAACTAGTAACAAAAGGTGCTAATCTAGAAAAAATAAGAAAATTACGAATTAGTATATTCCTTTGACTATATAAATTTGTGTTATCTTCCATAAATATAAACTAAAGTAAATATATTAGAAAATGGGCAAAATTAAAGCAATCAATATTAGTAATCTTGATGGAGAGAATACTTTTTATATAAATCAAGCAATCTTAATGAAAAATATGGGAATTATTAATGATAGATATTATGGAAATTTTAAAAATAATTATGAACAAGTTACTCTAATAGAGTCTGAAAAAATTGACGATTTTAATAATAAAATAAGAAAAAAAATAGATTATAAGGATTTCAGAAGAAATATAATCACATCAGGTATTGACCTTAAAAAAACTATAAAAAAAAAAATACAAATTAATAATGTAATTTTAAGAGTACATGAATTATGTCATCCATGTAGATATCTTCAAAAAAAATTAGGAATAAAAAATCTTGTTAGGCTTTTAGCATTTAAAAGTGGAGTACGTGCTGAGATAATAAAATCAGGAGAAATTTCTACATTTGATAAAATTAATATAAGTTAATTACTCCCAAATATCAAAAAAGTTTCTTGTTTTACCCGGAGTTAGTATTGATAAAGGATTAAATATAAAATCTGTTTTGTTTCCGTTCTTTTTAACTTTAAAATCAGCAGCTAAAAGACTTTCTTCGACATTTTTACCAAAAAATTCGCTTAAAAAAGGTACATTTTTAAAATTTTTTTCAAATAAATATAAGGGTCCATAAGTTCCGTTAACTGTTGCAACCCTCTCTGATGGGTTTGCTTCACCCTTAAAGGAAAAAGCAACTGTCCCACCTAACATTATGGCATGATCAAAATTGAAAACTTTACCTTTTTTTTGAACAGGGACCTCTAAATAATTAAATTCATCTTGGCTATTTTGAAGTACTGAAAAAATATCTAACATTCTTGATGTAAAAAGTAAATTGTAGAACTTTGAATTTTTATCAATACTAAAATCTTTAACTTTTATATTTAGATCGTAGTCATCAAATTTTCTAAAAGAACCTTTGCCAATTAAAGCTCCACCATTCATGTGCTTAGATATTTTTTGTGCATAAAAAAATTGACCTGCATTTTTTGAAAACAAATATATTTGTTTGTTTCCATCTAATTGTGGTAGGATTGATAATTCAAATTCTTTTTGACTATCATAGAACATCATAGACTCAAAACCTTTATCATAGATAAAATTTAGTTTGTTTGAAAAGAGCGAGTATTCCTTTGAAATTGTCATTTCAGATATCTCCCAATTGAAGTTAATTTTCTTAGTTAATTTTTTATTTTTTTGTGGTTTGGGAAAAATTTTTTTAAAATTATCAAATGATATTTGATCAGTATTTAAAAGAATATAAATCTCATTATTATGGTAGTTTATTATACCTAAGATCTTTGACCATTTTATATGGATGAAGAACATAAGATCTTATCTGGTTTCCCCATCCTATCTGTTTTTTATTACTCTCTTCCTTTTTTTTTTCTTCATTTTTTTTGTCTAATTCTATCTCATATAGTCTAGATTTTAACATCTTCATTGCAGTGTCTCTATTACGATGTTGTGATCGTTCACTTTGGCTTTGCACAACTATATTATATTTTAAATGTGTTATTCTTACTGCACTGTCAGTAGTGTTAATATGCTGACCACCTGCACCTGAAGCTCTAAATGTGTCAATTCTTAAATCTTTATTATTGATTTCGATTTCTATATCCTTGTCTATTTCAGGATATACCCAAACACTGGAAAAACTTGTATGCCTTCTCTTATTTGAGTCAAAAGGAGAGATCCTCACTAACCTGTGAATACCTGACTCATTCTTTAAATAACCATAACTTTTAAAGCCAGATATTATCATTGTTAAATTTTTGAGACCAGCCTCCTCTCCTCTTTGATAATCTATAATTTTATATTTGTAATTATTTTTTTCTGCAAAACGTTGGTACATTCTAGACAACATTTCAGCCCAATCTTGACTTTCAGTACCTCCAGCTCCAGCATGTATTTCAATAAAAGCATTACAATCATCAGTTTCTTTGTTTAAAAGAGATTTAATTTTAATTTTCTCACATTGTGTTTTTAAATTATTAATATTTTCAACTAACTCATTTATTTCTTTATCATTTAGAGACTCATAAATTTCAATAAACTCTTTAAATTCTTTAAACTGATTAAAAATAAATTTAAAATCGTTTATGACATTTGTATTTTGTTTTAATTTTTCTTGAGATTTATTAATTAAATTAATATTACTCCAATTTTCTTGGTTGGTAACTATTTCGTTTAAGGTTTCAATTTCTTTAATCGTTTTTTCGTAGTCAAAGACTCCTCCTTGTGAGTTTTATTAAAGATTCTATTTCATTGACTAAATTTAATAATTCGTATTTATCCATTAATTTATTCCACCAATGCTTTCAATTTTATTAATATTATCTAATATTTCTAACTGTTCTTTTGTAAAATAGTCAATAATTGTACTTTGTCCATCAGAAATCTCACCGTTATCTTTGTTAACCTTTTTAATAATTAAGTCACTAGGTAATATAAATTTGTCATTTGTATTTTTGCTATATAAAAGATAATTCTCAATTATTGTTTTAAAAATAGGTAATGCAACAGAAGATCCCGTTTCCCTGTATCCTATTGATTTAGGTGTATCATAACCAACATAAACTCCAATTACATATCTTGGAGTTAGTCCAAAAAACCATAAATCCTTACTTTCATTTGTGGTACCAGTTTTTCCAGCAATTGGATAATCAATTTTATTCAAAGATTTACCAGTGCCTCTTTCGATAGCTCCTTCTAATATGTTTAGTATTTGAAAAGAAGTTTGCGGAGATATGACTTTTTCTTTTTGTGACTCAATCGTTGGTAATCTATATGACCTGTCATCGATTGAAAATGAACAATAATTACATTTAAAATATTCATTATTAACAATTAATTCACCTTCATTTGAGACAACTTTTTTAATAATAGATGGCTCGACTATATAACCCCCATTTAAAAAAATTGAGTAAGATGTAGTCAAATTTAAAAGATTATTTTCAACTGCACCAAGAAGAGTCGAATAAACATCAGATTTAATGTTTTTATTATAAAAATTTATTTTATCTAAAAATTCATTTACTGAATTCAACCCTAAATCTAAACCTATTTTTAATGTTACTAGATTATTTGAAGTCTCTAAGGCTCTTCTAAATGTTAGTTCACCGTACGATTTATTAGAATAATTTTTAGGTACCCATACAGGAAGATTATTACCTTGATCTAACAAAATATTTGAGTCCAATATTAGTGTATTAGGTAAAAATTTTTTAGTTTCTAAAGCATGAGCATATATAAATGGTTTAATAGATGATCCTGGTTGTCTATATGCCTGAGTCACTCTATTAAAATTACTCATATCATAATTAACACCGCCGACCATAGAAACTATATTTCCATTAAAAGGATCCATAATAATTACAGATCCGTTTATTTCATGTAACTGAACTGCATAAAAAATATTATCTATGTTGGTCACAAAAATATAGTCATCTATACTCAAATATGTGTCTGGTGAAATCTTTTCGGGCCCATAGTAATTATTTTCATTATTTATATTTATGATTTCAGCTGAATTAATTATGGATAATTTTGTTTTATTTAGATTTTTACTAATAACTCTGGCAATATGCCAATGATCATTCTTATATTTTAATATTTCTTCCAAGTTTTTATAGCTACCAGACCATTTTCTGTATTTTCTCTCAAATAAGGCTAAATTATCCAATAAAGATTTTTCTGATATTTTTTGTAGAGTTTGATCTATCGTGGATTGAATATAAAAAGCATTTTCATCAAATGAATTTTCATTCAAATAATTTAGTATAAAGTCTGTCTTATAATCTGATTTATATTTCTTATTATTTTTTTCATAAACCTCTATCTCTAAATTTGAATAAAAATTAAATTGATCCGAAGTAATGAATTTATTTAATTCCATTTGTTTTAAAACATAATTTCTTCTTTCTAAGGCTTTATTATAATTTTTTTTTGGATCATAATTATTCGGGCCTTTAGGTAAGGCTGCAAGATATGCATATTCATGAATATCCAAGTCAAATATTGACTTATTAAAATAATTAAATGATGCAGAGGCAACTCCGTACGAGCGTCTTCCAAAATATATTTCATTTAAGTATAGTTCTATTATAAATTCTTTTGAGTATTCTTGTTCTATTCTTAGTGATAATATTAGTTCTTTGATTTTTCTTGAAATAGTTTGATCTCTATTAAGTAAAATATTTTTTACTAGTTGCTGTGTTATTGTAGAGGCGCCTACATAATTATTATTATTTTTGGAGTAAATATTTTTCAAATTAATTATAAAAGCATTGACTATTCCTTTTATGTCAAAACCCTGATGTTGAAAAAAAGTCTTATCTTCTGCCGAAATAATTGCTTTAATCATATTTTCAGGAATGTCTTTATAGTCTAAATAGAATCTATCTCTATTTCCAACATGATACATAAGCTCATATTTTTCATCATAAATTTTAGTTATTTCATTTGGAAAATATTGAGATATATTATGATCAGGTAAATCTTGTTGAATATTCCATAAATATAGAATTATTATAGATATGCCTAATATACAGATTAAAAAAATGTACTGTAAATATTTAAAAAATTTCATTTTACTAAATAACCAAACTATTAATAATTTATCATATCAAAAGGATTTAAAAACATGTCTAAAAGAATTTTTATTGATGGTAGCATCAATACTGAATTATGTATCATTGCAGCCGATGGGCAAGAAATCAATTATTTTGACTACTCCGACGCCTTAGTCTCAAATAAAAAAAATAATATATACCTTGGAACCGTTTCCAGAGTAGAGCCATCGTTACAAGCTGCATTCATTGAATTTGGATCAGAAAAGAAAGCTTTTTTGCCTTTTGATGAAATACATCCAAGTTACTTTAAAATACCTCATGGCGAAAAAATCCTAATAAATAATGACAAAAATACCGAAATTGATGATGAAAAAGAAAATAAAAAACAATTTTTATCTTTCTATAGGAAATACAAGATACAAGATGTAATCAAAAAAGATCAAGTTTTATTGATACAAATAGTAAAGGAAGAAAGAGGAACAAAAGGAGCTGCAATAACTACTTTTATATCTTTACCTGGAAGATATAGCGTTTTATTGCCCAATAATTCATCTACAGGTGGTGTTTCTAAGAAAATTTCAAATCCTCTTGATAGAAAAAGATTAAAAAAATTACACGAAAATTTTAATTTGCCAGATGGAATGTCTTTAATAATCAGAACAAATGCAATATCAGCAGAGGACGAGGATATAATTGCAGATTTTAAATATTTGAAAAAATTATGGACTAAAATAAGAGAAGATACATTAAAATCAAAAGCACCTGTATTAATCACAGAATTAGATACACCCATAATAAAAGTTGCGAGAGATTTTAATCAAAGGTCAATAGAAGAAATAATTTTTTCAGATACTAAAACAATGAAAGAATATAAAAAATTAGAAAAAGATTTTAGTGTAAAATCTAATAAAAAGATTACCCACTATAATGAAAAGCTTCCTCTTTTTGAAAGTTATGGAATTAAAAATCCAATAAATAGTCTAACTGAGGAGAATATTTACTTAAGGTCTGGGGGATACTTAGTTATAAATCCTACAGAAGCACTTACAAGTATAGATATAAATTCTGGAAGATCTACTTCAGAAAAGAATATAGAAATTACTGCTTTAAATACAAATATAGAAGCATGCGAAGAAATATTTAAACAAGTTCAACTTAGAAACATTGCTGGATTAATTGTCATAGATTTTATTGATATGAATATAAATGCAAATAACCTGAAAGTAGAAAGAAAAATTAAAGATTTATTTTTTAAAGATAGATCTAGAGTGCAAATTACAAAAATTTCACAATTTGGATTAATGGAAATTTCAAGACAAAGAATTGGTCAAAGTATTTATGAAATGTTTTATAATAAATGTGATTGTTGTGGCGGTGGTGGCTTTAAAAAGACAAATTCTATCTTAATTTATAATATTATTTCAGATATTAAGGCAATAAATGCGATTGGAAATAAAGATGATATTGAAATTCAAATAGATGAAATATTTTATAATGAAAACTCAAAAGTAATTAATAAAAAATTAAAGTCAATTCAACTACCTTTTAAAATAAATTTTATTAAAAAATCTATTTCAAAAAATATCTATGAATTAGATAATGATTTACTAATTAAAGTAAAAAATAATGCCAAGGAAATGATTGAGTTGAATAAAACTGAAGACACAAATATTGAAAAATCTTATAGAAGAAAAATAAAAAAAAGATTAATTGAAAATTAATACTAAATTCTTTTCTATAATATTTCTTATATGTATTTTTAAAAACTTACATAGTTATGAGATTATTAGAGATCCAATTTTTGAGGACTATTTTGTTGATATTAGCAATGATTTGAATTTAAGTAACGTAGATGTCTATTTAATTAAAAGTAAATTATCTAATGCTTTTGTAATTGATGACAAAATCTATTTTACAACAGGGTTGTTAGAATTAATAAATGAAGAAGATACTCTTAAAGCTATATATTTACATGAATATGGACATATTGTTAGAAACCATTTTCAAAGTAAAAAAATAAAAATTTATCAATCTAATAATAGAAATGCATTTTACAGTTTATTTTCTATTGGTTTGGCTGTAATTGTGGGAAATGCTAACGTAGGTGTTGGCTCATCAATAACTCTAAATTCTAGTTTAGTCAATGATCTTAATAAATACTCAGTAAATTTTGAAATAGAAGCGGACAATTTTATGATTGATAATATAAAAAAAAATAAGCTTCATACTTTAGAATTAATTACTTTTTTAAGTGAGTTACCTGAAACAAGTAAAAATTATTTTAGGACACACCCTAGGAATAAAGATAGGATAAACAATTTGAGACAATTAGATTATAAGAAGTCTGAAAATTCCATAAAATTTGATTGGATTAAATCAAAGTACTTTAAAAACTCAAATAATAATTCATTTAATAATTTCTTTAAAAAACTTGACAAAGGTATTTTTGATCGAAAAGAAAGCTTAAAAAATATAAATAAAGAATTAATTCACTATGAAGCTTTCAAAAAAGGTATCTTTATTGATGAATGGGAAAAAGATTTTCAGAATTTATTGAATATCAATAATAATTCTTTTCTGAAAATAGAATATATTAATTACCTATTAGAAAACAATTTATCTGACAAATATTATATTATCGATAAGTTAAAATTTGATAAAAAATTGAGTAATGAGTATTTTTATTATTACATTTACGGAAAGTATTATAATAAAGTAAAAAATAACAAACTTTCAAACTTCTATTTTTGTCAGTATTACAAAGCTATAAACTCTAAAAATAAAGCTGATTTTTTTTGTGAAAAATATGATATTAAAGATATTCCAACTTTAGATAAATCATATGCCCTATTTAAATAGAGAACAAATTTTAGAGCTTATCAAAAAAAAGCAAATATATTCAGATAAGATAAACATAAGCAATCAAATTCAACCTGCTTCACTTGATTTAACATTATCTAAAAAATGTTATAGAATAAAAGCATCTTTTATCCCAAATAATAAAAAAATTTCAGAAGTTATTAAAGAATTATCTCTTACAAAAATTGATTTAAGTCAAAATACTCTTTTAGAAAAAAATTGTATTTATTTGTGTGAATTAAATGAAAAACTAAGTTTGCCTAAAGACATAATGGGAAAATCAAATCCGAAAAGCACAACTGGTCGATTAGATATTTTTACTAGAATAATAACTGAAAATGGCAAAGAGTATGATTACGTAAATTATAATTATAAAGGAAAGTTATACTTAGAAATTATTCCACAGTCCTTCAGCATTGTCATAAAGAAAAATTTATCATTAAACCAAATAAGATTTTTTCGTGGACCTTATGTAGAGAATAAGATTAGACAAATTAATCTATCAGTATCAATCAAAAAAAATCAAATTTCTGCATATAAAGCTAAAAAGATCACATCAGCGATTGATTTAAATAAAATAAAATTTTACAAATCTGACAAATATTGGGAAAAGATTATACCTCAAGATAATTATTTTATAATTGAGAGAGATGAGTTTTATATACTTCGATCAAAAGAGGCTATTCATATAAAAAATAATCAAGCTGCAGAACTCGAACCTTTCAAAGATAGTTTTGGTAATTTTAGAGTACACTACGCTGGATTTTTTGATCCTGGTTTTGGCAATAATAAATCTGGTACTCCTGCTGTTTTAGAATTACGTGCATATGATACACCCTTTATCATAAGAGATGGCCAGCTAGTAGGTCAGCTGAACTATTATGAAATTGATGAAATTAAAAAAGATAGCTATGGTATTAATATCAAATCAAACTATTTTAATCAAAATTTAAAGTTAGCAAAACAATTTAAATAGTTTGTTTATATTAGAGTTTTATTTTGAAATCTATTAGGTATATTGTATGCGATGTTAGATAAAAAAATTAATGATACAATTGATTCTTTAATAAAAAAAATTAAAGATCACAATTTAGGTTCAATTAAATTATCAAATAAAATAAATACTATTGAAATATCAAATAATACATCAAACTATGATACTGTTAAAAATTCACAAAATATTCTACCTACTAGTATTGAAAATATTAAGAATGATAATTTAATTAGTATTGATAGTCCTATGGTAGGTATTATTTACCTTACACCTAAACCAAGCTCTCCGCCATTTGCTAAAAAGGGCCAAAAGATTAAAAAAGGTGATACTATCTGCTTAATTGAAGCTATGAAAACTTTTAATGAAATTAAATCTGACAGAGATTGTACAATTAAAACGATAATGGTTAAAAATGGAGAAGCTGTTGAATTTGGTCAACCTCTATTTGAAATATTATAATTGTTTAAAAAAATACTAGTAGCTAATAGAGGGGAGATTGCTGTTCGTATTATACGAGCATGCAAAGAACTTAATATCAGGACAGTAGCAATTCACTCAAATGTAGATACAGAAGCTATGCATGTAAAACTTGCCGATGAAAGTATTTGTGTAGGGAGCGCTCTTCCGAATAGAAGTTATTTAAATATCCCAAGTATAATTAGTGCAATTGAAATAACTGGAGCTGATGCAGTCCATCCAGGTTATGGTTTTTTAAGTGAAAATGATAAATTTTCAAAAATATTGAATTCACACAAAGTCAAGTTCATAGGACCAAGTTCTAAATCTATTTTAGAACTTGGTAATAAAAGCAATGCCTTAAATTTGGCAAGTAACTTTGGGCTACCTATATTAGGAGATAAAAATTCCAAAAATATAACAAATTCAAGTGAAGCTCTAAAAAATGCTGATGAAATAGGTCTTCCTATTGTAATCAAAGCTGCTTATGGCGGTGGTGGTAAAGGCATGAGAGTTTTTAATAATAAAAGTGAAATTGATAAATTCTTTTCTCAATTAAAATCAGAGGCAAAAAATTATTTTGGAGATGACACTATGTATGCTGAAAAATTTCTTACAAATGCAAAACATATTGAATTTCAAGTAATTTCAGATCCTGTAAACAACTATGCTGAAATAATTGGACAAAGAGACTGCTCAATTCAACGTAAAAATCAAAAGATTATTGAAGAAATACCTTCAGATTTTGTGAAAATAAATAATTTAGATAAAATAGAGAAAAATATAAAAGATTTGCTCCTTAAAAATGAGTATGAAGGTTTAGGAACCTTAGAATTTTTATACCAAGACAATGAGGTATTTTTTATCGAGATGAATACAAGATTACAAGTCGAACATCCAGTAACTGAAGAAGCATTTGACATTGATTTAGTTAAATATCAAATAATGGTTGCTGCTGGGTATAAATTAGATTTATCTAATTTGGTGAAAAGAAATCACACGATTGAATGTAGAATAAACGCAGAAAATGCAAAGGATTTTTCACCAAGCCCGGGAACAATAAACTTTATAAATGTGCCAGGAGGGAGAGGAGTTAGAATAGATACTGCATTGTATACAAATTATAAAGTAAACCCTCACTATGACAGTCTAGTATTAAAAATAATTTCTAAAGGCAAAGACAGAAATGAAGCCATATCAATAATGAAAAGGTCTTTAGATGAAATAATTATTGATGGTATAGATACTAATATTGAATTACACAAATGGATTTTAAATCAAAAAGATTTTATAAATGGTATGTATAATACAAATTGGCTAGAAAAAAATATTAAAAGATTTAGTTAACAATCAATTAATGAAATTTCATATATTTTATTTGAATACATATTTAATTCATCAGTATATTTAAAGAACCAACCAATAAATATATTATCATTTTGAGAAATCTTTATTAAAGCGCCTGTATCAAGATATTTATCAAATTCAATGTTTTTGCAAGATACTATTTCAAAAAATAAATTTCTGAATTGGTAATTTTTTGAAAATTTGAGTTCATATTTTGAAGATGAGGATTTATCTAAAATTAGCAGCTTTGTATTATTAATCTACTGCATCAATATTATTAACTGAGTAGTCATTGTTTTTTAGTAATTCCTCACTATTTCCTAATTGAATTTCTATATACGAAGATCCTATAAATCCATTATTTGATATTTTAAATACTGAATCATCAGGAATACTGATAGTTTTGTCAACAGATGATGTAATTATAGCCATGTATGTTTCTTGATCTAATTTAATATTTAAAACTTCACCTACTTTTACACCATTTATTTTAACATCATTGCCTATATTCGTGTTGCCTATATCAAAGAAACTAGAATTAATTTGAAAAGTTTCGATCTTATTAAGGAGATTTATTTTAGAAGAATAATAAAAAATACTAATTAATGATATTATTAATATTAATAACCCAAGTATAAATTCTACATTTATTTTATTCATTTAAATCATTTAAATATCTGAGAAACATATCAACTGAATATGAGTCTTGTGTTTGATTAAATATATACTGTTCATTTGATTTATTATAAAAATCACCAAAACCTGGTTCAATAAATAATGTTTTTTTTCCAAAAATACCGTCACTTTTGATTTTTAATATTGAGTCCTCTGGGATATTATAATTCCTATCGACATAACCATTAACAATAACGCCATCATTGGATAATGTTATTTTACTAATACCACCTATTTTTATACCTGCTATTTGAACCTCAGTATTATTGTTTATACCTTCAATATAATTGAATGTAGCAGCAAAAGGTATAGTGTATTTATGATTTACATTTTTAAATAGAAAATAGGCAGTAATTAAGACAAAAATAAAAATAATGCCAATTTTTAAATGATATCTATTTTCATAAGAGTCTATTTCTTTTATTATTTTGGATGCCAACTATTATAACCTTTATCCTTTGTCTCTTTATGTTTTACTGAATGCTTTTGAACTCTTCTTTTGACCAAACTTTCCTGATTATTTTCCTCAGCTTCAAAAATAAAAATTTCATCAGAAGTACCATGTAACCAGTTATGAAATTGTGTTGGTAATGAGTCAGGTCCAAATCCGTTTGCATAAACTACCCATCTCTTAGAGGGATTATTTTTGTCATGGTAGTATTTATTACCTAGCGAATCCTGATGAACAAGATTACCATTAAAAAAAGAATATAATTTAAAACCTAGGGACATGCGCTATCATAACAAATTAATAAGATTATGAGAATAATACTTATCACACTGATTTTAACAGTCAATTTATCACATCCCTTATTTGCCAAAATTGCAAGTGTAATAGGCAATCCAATTTCACAAGAAATATATTTTGAGGTTAATAAAGATACAAAAAATTATCCAGCGTCACTTACTAAAATTATGACACTTTACATTTTATTTGACGAACTAAGATCAGAAAATATTAACATAAATGATCGTATTTACTTTTCTAAGCATGCAACCTATCAACAACCTTCTAAATTAGGTATAGCTGAGAATGATTTCATAACTGTGGATCAATTGATTGACTCTTTAATAATTAAATCTGCGAATGATGCAGCAGTTGCAATAGCTGAAAAAATATCTGGCACTGAAAAAAAATTTGTGCTTAAAATGAATAATTATGCAAAGAAATTTAATTTAGAAAATACAAATTTTGCAAATCCTCATGGTCTTCCCAATAGAGCTAATTTATCTACTGCTTATGATATATTTAAATTGAGTTCTAAAATAATTACAGATTTTCCTGAGCACTTACATCGATTTAAAAAAACAAAAGTTAAAATCAAAGGTAAAAATTATACAACTCATAATACATTACTAAAAAAGTATGATCATTACATTGGTTTAAAAACTGGTTATACAAGAAAATCTGGGTTTCAGATATCACTATTATCGATAAATGGTGATAAATTTTTATTAGGTATATACTTTGGAGGAAATTCTGCAAAAGAAAGGAATAATAAAATTAATTTTCTTATGAATAAATATTTAAATGGGGATACATCCAAGAATGAAAAAATTAAAAAATTAACTGTTAAAAATGAAAAAAAAAGTACTAGTTATTATACAGTTCAGACATCTTCTTTCAAAAAGATTAGTAGGTCAAAGAAGCACATCACTTTACTGAAAAATAAAATAAAAATATTAAGAAGTTTTGAGCATCAAATAAAAAAAAATGGTAGATACTTTATAAGTTACATTAATGTTGATGATCAACAAACAGCAAAAAACTTATGTAATGAAATTAAATTAATTAAACTAGATTGTTTGATTAAAACTAGTTAATTCTTTTATATCCAATGGATATGACTCGAGTATTGATATTAATTTAATTAATTCTTCTTTAAATTTATCATTAACAAAGTGTTCAAGTCTAAATACTATACAATTTTGAGTATTTGAAGCTCTAAGAAGAAACCAAAAATTTTCAGTTTCTAGTCTTACACCATCGATTGTAATTAAATTAGCTCCACTATCGTAGTGTTTAGGAATATCTTCTACTATTTTTTCCAAAAGACTAAATTTAATTTTTTCATCACAATATAATTTTATCTCAGGTGTAGAGGATGATTTCATATAAACACTCGTTAATTCATTTAATGTTTTTTTTGTATTATTGAGTATTCTAATTAATTTTAAAGAAGCATATATGGCGTCATCATATCCGTAATATTTATAGTTATAAAAAATATGCCCACTCATTTCGCCTGCTATATCTGCATTTTTTGAAGATATCATCTCTTTGATTAAAGAATGTCCAGTTTTTGACATATGAATGTCAACACCATGATTTTTAAGTGTATCAAAAAGTATTTTACTACATTTTACGTCAGCTATAGCTACTAAATCTTTTTTTTCTTTTGTAAGATCAAGAGATAAAAGTAAAAATATGATATCTGAGTATATTAATTCTCCTTTATTGTCCAAAATTCCAATTCGATCACCATCACCATCGAAAGCAATACCCAAGTCAAATTGTTTTTCTTTAATATAGTTTGATATCTGAGTAATATTTTTCCTTATTGTTGGGTCGGGATGATGATTTGGAAAATTACCATCTATACATCTATTCAAAATAATATTAGTTCCTTTTATAGAATTAATAATTTTATGAATTATTGGTGCAATGGCTCCATTTCCTGGATCCCAAACTATTTTAAGTTTATCTAGATGATTAAATTGTGAAATAATTTCTTCTGTATAAGGAGTAATTACATCTTTGAATGTTAATTTACCCAATGTTGAGGATAATGAAGCATCATCTAAATCGTTTAAAGATTTTATCTTTTCTCCAAAAAAGGGTTTATCATTAATAATTATTTTTAATCCATTATATTCTTTTGGATTATGAGAGCCTGTAATCATTATTAAGTTAGGAATATCGAGTTTTTTTGTAGCATAATAGCTCAGTGGAGTTGGTATTAATGAAATATCTATTACATCAACACCATGTCTTCTAAAAGTATCAATAAGTTTATTTTTAATTTCTAAAGAAGATAATCTTCCATCATGACCTATAATAATTTTAGGAGTATTAATATTTGAAATTATATTTGAGATTTTTTTTGCAATATTTTCTACATCCTCTAATTTTAATGATTTTTGGTAAATACCCCTAATATCATATTCTCTAAGTATTTCAGCGTTGATCATCGAAATAAACTATAAATTTATTATGTAAGTTGCAATTGATAAAAATGACAGAAATCCAAATACATCTGTAAATGTTGTAAGTACAATACCAGAGGCTAAAGCTGGATCTATTTTCATTTTATTAATTGTTATTGGGATAATTATGCCTACCAAACAAGCAAAACCTAAATTTATTAAAATGGCAAAAGATATCGCAAATGCTAATACAAGACTATCAAACCAATAATAAGCTATTAATCCCATTATTAAAGAAAGTGCAAAACCATTGATACTTCCTATTAAAAATTCTTTTACAACCAATTTAATATAGTTTGAATTGTTAATATCTTTTGTGGCAATAGCTCTTACGTATATGGTCATAGCTTGCGTGCCTGCATTACCACCCATTGAAGCTACTATAGGCATCAAGACTGCAATCGCTATCATTTGCTGTAATTGGTCTGAATATATATCTATAACAAGAGATGCTAATATAGCTGTCAATAAATTTAACCCTAACCATATAAATCTTGAGGTGGCAGATGTAAAAGCACCTTTATAAAAGTCATTTACAAACAAACCTCCCAACTTTCTCATATCATCCTCTGACTCTTCGTGATCAATTTCAACAACGTCATCAACTGTCATGATACCTATCATTTTATTATCTATATTTACTACAGGTGCCGAAACCAAGCCATACTGTCGAAAGGTGTAGGCGATATCTTCAATTTTTTCATCAGATTTAATAACATGTATGTCTTTATAAATAATATCTTTTAATTTTTTTGATCTTTTTGATCTTAGTACTCTTCCAGAAGGTACATAGCCTATAGGAATGTTTTGGTCATCAACAATAAATATATTATAAAAATCTTTAGGCCCTCTTCGAGAATTTCTTAACTGATCAATTAATTCACCAACCGTTAAATTAGATTTTATCGAAAGATAATCTCTATTCATAAGCCTACCAGCAGAATTTTCATCATACTGTAAACTTTCCTCTATTCTTTCTCTTTGCTGAGATCCAAGCTTGGAAAGTATTTGAACTAATTCTTTAGTTTCAAAGTCACCAAGGATTTCAACCGCATCATCTAAATCTAAGTATTTAATTAAATTAACTAATTGTTTATTTGGAATCATGTGCAAAATATCGTCACGCGTTTCTTCTCGTAAGTAAGCAATAAAATCTGGGTGAAAGTTTTTAGTATTAGTTCTTAGTATAGACGACTGTATTTCGTATGGGAGACTTTCAATACTATCTGCTTGATCTGCAGAATGAAGAGATTTTATTGACTCAATATATTCTTTTTTATTAAATTTTTGCATTTATATTATAAATATGGTGCGGACGAGAAGACTCGAACTTCCACAGGATTTGATCCCACAGCGACCTCAACGCTGCGCGTCTACCAGTTCCGCCACGTCCGCAATTAATAAGATTAATTAATAAAGAATGATTGAAATAAAACAACTAAAAGGGCAAAAAAAATATCAAGAAGTTACAAAATTAATGAATATACATATTCAAAAAATGTCTGAAAATATAAAAGAAGAGGAAATATGGTTCTTAGAACATCAAAAAGTCTTTACTGCAGGAAGCTCTACTCCTAAAGAATTTAAAATAGATAAAATAAATAAGATCCCAGTAATTAAAGTTAATAGAGGTGGTAAAATCACTTTTCATGGCCCCGGCCAACTAGTAATTTATCCTTTAATTAATTTAAAAAAGAGAAAAAAAAATATTATAGATTACATCAATTCATTAGAAGACATATGTATAAAAGCATTCAAGAGAAATGATATTAAACTTTTTAGAAAAAAAGAAAAAAATAGAGGTTTGTGGGTTGAAAATAATAATGAATTAAAAAAAATAATATTTATTGGTCTAAGATACTCTAAAGGCATCATTCATCATGGATTATCAATTAATATTGACCTTGATTTAAATAATTTTCAAAAAATCGATCCTTGTGGTCTTAATTCCAAAGATATAAGTAGCTTAAAAGAACTAAAAATAAATTATAATAAAGGAAAAATATATAAAGATCTTAAAGAAGAATTTATGAAAGTATTTTATTAGGGTTTATTTTAAATTTATAAAATTTCCCATCTAGTTTAAAAATAATTTTATAAGAACAAAGAAGAAGTTTATTAAATTTATTGCCAGAAAACTTTTTATCACCAATTATAGGATTTTTATTAAGATAGAATTGAAGTCTGATTTGATGTTTTTTTCCTGTAAATAATTTAATCAAATAACAATTTTCATGATTACCTAATTGAATTTTTCTGTAAGCTAGTTTTAATTCCTTTTTATCAGAATTATAGTTAATCAAAGTATCAGTATTTTTATTAAATTTATTATTAGTTACTGAAATATAGAATTTTTTGATTTGATTATTTAAAAATAACGATGAGATTTTACTAGCAGTAATTCTATTTTTTGCAAAAAGCATCACCCCTGAGGTGTCTTTGTCTAATCTGTGAACTATATATAATTTATGTTTGATTACATTTTCATATATATCTTTTAATGAAATAAATATTTTAGATCCTCTTTGAACAGAATATCCATCAATTTTGTTAATAACTATAAAATCATCATTTTGAAATATTATATGATCTTTAAAGATCTTTTTTTTATCTTTATTAAGTTTAATAGTATTTGATAACTCATTATTAATCTCAAATTTATAATATATATATACAACATCACCTTTTATTAATGACGAATTAGCTTTAGATTTTTTGTTATTGATTTTTATTTTGTATTTTCTAATTAATCTTTGTAACAAAGATAAAGGTATAGACTCAAAATATTGAAATAAAAACTTATCTAATCTTTTATAACTTTGATCTATCTTAATTTGCAAATCTAAGACTAATCATATGAAATAAATAAAAGAAAATAAAAGATATAAAAATGTTAAATGAAAAATACATTAATGCTTTGATAAAAGATTTATCTGAAACTAATGAAAATAGTTCCATATTGAAAGCAGATAGAGTAGTAAAACTCCCAAAAAATCCTACATAAACAAAGACAAATAGAACACCGTTAAACTTATTTAAAAAATAACCTGACATTGCAGATCCAATAATATTTACAAGTATGGTTGCTGTAGGTAGCCCTAGAATAGTGAAGTTTAAAAGTGTGAAGAAATAACGAAAGCTAGATCCTAATATTGCACCTATAACGAGTGCAAAATAAGATGACATTAGAAATTATTTTACGAACTGAATAATACTTGTATGTGCAAAATCGCCAAACCTGTTACCTTTTTTGATAATACGAGTATAACCACCATTTCTATTTTTTTGCTCTTTAGAAATTTCAGAAAATAATTTTTGACAAGCTTCCTTATTATTAAAAAGCTTGGATAATATATATTTTCTATTACCTAAATTATCATTTTTAGCTTTTGTTACTAACTTCTCTATAAAGGGTCTTAGCTCTTTTGCTTTTTCAGTTGTCGTTGTTATAGTCTCGTGCTTAATAAGACTAATAGATAGATTTTTTAATAGTGCTAATCTATGCGAAGAGGTTCTATTTAACTTCCTTTGTTTTAGTCCGTGTTTCATTATACTTTAAAAGGATCTTCATATTTTTTTGATAATTCTTCTATATTTTCAGGTGGCCAGCCAGGTAAATCCATTCCCATGCTAAGAC
>LULJ01000410.1_pt1 | contig 18488 bp, 19 predicted proteins | sample 728171 | NCBI WGS metagenome assembly LULJ01 (sample SAMN03860292, study PRJNA289734) | marine metagenome | biome: seawater column; feature: ocean; material: water; isolation source: Red Sea water column Station 169 - depth 25m | place: Saudi Arabia: Red Sea | collected 2011-10-15 | depth 25 m
GAGTTCCCGGCTCAAACTGAGATAATACGGCAGATAAAATAAGTTCAATCATTGACAATCTCCCCATTGTGATAATACTGTTGTCAGTGCAAGGAAACCATTGTTTCCATAGTATTTGTTTTGTGAAATATCGTTCAACACGATAACCAGATCATTGAAACCTGTTCTGCCATCTTCGTCGAGATCGGTAGGACAAGTATCATTCAGTTGATTGAAAGTAGCGAGCGTGTAATCTTGCCTGTTCACATCACATGATGTTTGTCCGGGCAAAGGATTACCAAGGTCTTCGTATGTAATATAAAATCTCATAGAAATACGATCAATGTCACCCGTCAATCGCATGATACGAAACTGACCGGGAAACTCATCGCTGCTCCAATCAGTTGTGCCGCTGTCTTGGAAGTCGATGAGAACAGCAGAGTCGGTTTGACCGGGAGATGGAGGACAACGATATGTGTCGGTGATTTCGTCAATCGCATCTTTGCGAAGTTCACGCATCGGCTTTGGTGTTCCGTCTGGGTTTGGCATGATCCAGTCAGCGTCTTTTTGATAGACTCTTGGAGTGATCGGATCGTTGTTTGGAAGTGAAACAATTCCAACACCTTCTTGAAGCATCCAAGTGTCTGCCCAGAAGTAATCCAATGCGTTCAGGTCAGCGATTCGTTTTGGACAACATCCCGGCTGAACCCAAATGCGTTCAGGTCAGCGATTCGTTTTGGACAACATCCCGGCTGAACCCATCGGGTAGGAACTCTTGGTTGGAAGTAGGATCGTTGAAGCGGGTTGTCTAACTGACACAACCACCAGTCAAGATCATAGTCGTAATACCACTCGTCCATGCCATTTGTTCGGACATCCGACAGGGGATTCATGGTGCTACCGTAATTGAACCACAGAGGATCTTTGCCCTCTACATTTTCAATTTCAATCCAAGCATCTTTGTTTTCTTTACCGAGGGTATCAAACGGTCCATCGTCGTTGTCTGGATCGCAGATCCATGAGCGACCAGCGTGCAGGAACGAAGGAACTCTACCGTCTGTGTCGAGGTAGATATCGTAGGTTCTTCCGAACGGGGTGAGCCTACCACGATCTACAAGTTTGATAATTCCATATTCAATGGAACTAGCACCCGCAGTCGTCCCTTCGTTCTCTTGCAATAGAATTCCAGATGCTTCGGATCCTAACGCAAGAGTAAAAGAAAAAAAACCCAATAACAAACTCACTAACTTCATAATAAACCCTCCATATTAATAAGTTCTTTTAATCGAAGTTATGTCTTTGCCTTTCTTGACAATTAATTTAATCGCACCAGATTCGGTGCCGTTTCTTACTACTTTATTTATATCGGTGGTGTGAACAACAATGAGTTTCATTTCGTCTCCTCCTCTCGTATTTGCTTTAGTTTGTTTGCAAATAGAACGCTACCTTTACTCACATTCTCTTTCCACTCGTCGGGATCTCCCCCATCAGAGATGAATTTGAAACATCTAAATTCCACACCATGATCTTGACACACCTTTGCAAGTGCATACGCTTCCATGTCCACAATTTCAAAATTTTTTTTATTTTTTGGTGTCCAGAAACTATCTCCCGTCCCACAAGTTAAATCTGATCGTCCGTTCTCGATGATATAAGTGGCATCAAACGGCGTTTCGTATTCTTTGAATCCAAGTTCCGTCACCATCATGTCTCGTTGAACGAATTTGCCCACCTCATACAAATCCCCGACACTCAGTGATTCTGTTGTTTTCCCTGCCGTGCCATAATTGATAACAAGATCGGGAAGTCGAAATGGACTTCTCGCAAACTCTCTTTCTAATGCTTTGGTTGCGTTTATCTTACCCACACCCGTGATTAGCACAGACTCCTCTAGTCCATGCACCTCATCAATGAGGGCAGACACAATCCTTATACTCATCCAGAAACCTCACCTCGAACATCAAACTTACCTTCGAGTATTCTAGTAACTTCCGAGCCATTTACAAGTTCAATAAATGCCTACCGATGGGAACATTAGACATACCAGCGGCAGAAATTTCCGTGTAGATTCCTCCGGTGAATCCAGCGGCTCCAGTTACGGAACCATTTAATGTCATTCCACCAGAGACACCAAAACCAGCACCGGAAAGATAAAATCCAGTTGATCCACCCCCAGTAACTCCACCACCACCAGTGGTTCCTGTGACTTGCAAAAGAAATTCGGTGTCACCGATATATTTTTTTACATCCATGCGAGATGTAAAGCCACTTAAACTCTCGGCAGTCCCGGTCGAGTCCTGATATTCGAGGAACAACTTGAATGTTGCACCCTGTTCTGCTGTGATGTCATATCTTCCTGCTGGCATAGATTTCCTCCATACTATTTAGGAAACTGAAACAAACTCAAAGTCTTCGTTTTGAACCGCACCAAAGTTAGATGTAAAGAACCCTGCTTTGTAAAGACTACTGTTTCTATCAATTCCCTTTGTTGGGTCGTTGTCAATAAACGGATTGCCGGTGTATAGAACAACGTGATCTGTTGGTGTGTCACCAAAACCATTGAAACGATTTCCAGACGAAATCACATCCGAGTTCATTGCATTGTTTGAAAAACAAGCGATTGCTGTATTCGTTGAGTCGGAGTTGAGAAAGCCTTTCGCAGACGAGTCACCAGCAAAGAGAAGATTTTGTGAAAACATATTTGCATATGCGTCAGTGTCGTTTGGCTGTTCGGTGATTTCAATACCAGTGCTTTGAAAATCGTATATGGTATTTCCTGCACAAAAAGTTCCTCTGTTCTCGCTTGTGCCAGTTCCCTCTTGAGCAAGTGTCATTTGAATGCCCTTATCCAAATCAACACTGTCAGCAGCGTTTGGCATAATGACATTTCCAACAATGGCAAATCCAAAGAAACGACTACTGTTTTCAACGCCTTTGGCTCCCTTGATTAGATTGTAACAAATGATCCCACCACGAAGAGATGAACCGGCAATGACTCCGTGTGAGTCACCAAAGGATGCAGCAGCAGCGGATATTTCATTGTTGATGATTGTGCAATCTTGGGTGTATCGCAACGCTGTGCGGTCTGCACTAGTATTCAGATTATGAATCTTGCAGTTTTCAATTACATTTGTCATACCCTGACTGTATAAAACACCGTTGGTGTCTGTTCTTGAATATTCAATGTCAAAGTTGCGAAGAATCACTCCATCGGCATTGGATTGAAAACGCACTTGACCATTGCCGCTGTGTCCAATCTGAAACTTACCATTGTCGCCCGGTGTTGTTTCGTAGCCCTCAAGAATCGTTTTCTTTGTAGTGTCGTTGAAGGTGGCATTCAGATCAATGGTTGAACTGTCCCGTGATGATGTGCGTTTAAAATACATATGCACACCGGGACCGTTAGATTCAATGTAAGTCTCGGCAGCGGAGACAGTCTGAAAAGCATTTGCTTCTGAACTTCCGTCATTGCTTCCGCTGGCTAAATCTGGATTACAATATCTTACATCAAATGCCATTCATTACCTCGTTTCGTAAGATACAAATGCTTGTGCTGCGGTTGCACCAGAAGCATTTGCTAAAACATGAAGATAAATAAAATCACCTCCGGTCACTGATGCCGTTCCAAAGGTTGTGGTTTCTCCTGTAAGTCCAGTGATTTCCGCTGTCGCTCCTGTGATAAATCCAGTTGTTGGATTACCGAAGTCACTCCCGGCAATGTAAACTGCTGCCGTCATACCACCCGTTGCTTTGGACTTCAGTTCAAACTTGGTGAGTGTTGCATTGTATGGAATGCGATGGAGAGCATCGGTCTTTGCGCCTGTCGAGATGGCAGATGAAGCAGAAACGGTAAATGTTCCAACACCTTTGGGTGCGGTTTTTTGCTGTGTGTTATCCGAAAAAGTAATTCCAGCAACCGTGACGTTTGGGGAATTACCATCAAAGTTAATTGCCGATTGTTCAACTTGCAAATATCCAACACCGATATTACCGAAATTGTGGGCTGTCAATCCGTTTGCGAGTTGGATATTTCCTTTATTCCAAGAGTTTGATCCACCGATACTCTGAACCGCACTCACCAAACTTGGATTGATGTCAATGTAAACAGTGTCACCTGCCGAGGGAACTTGTTCTTCTATTTCAAAATCGACAAGGACTTGTTGAATGGTAAGTTTATCACTTCCAAATGTTGCGACACTCGTTTCAGTGGCATCAACCGCAACACCGATCAACGCTGATCCATCATCCTTCAGGACTTGAATGTATCCGCCGTTATCTGCGAAGAGTGAAAGAATACCAGAAATATCGTTTCCATGTGCATCAGTGTCATGTAATACCAAAAAATCAAAGATACCACTAAGATCAATTGCAAGGTAAATTTCACCTGCACTCGGACTGGCAGATGAAGTAACAGTATACTTGAGTCCAGCACGGGCAGCGGTGTCTTGGAAGGTTCCGTCTGGGAATGTAATACCACCCGCTCCGAGAGTAATTCCTGTGGTTGCTTTGATTGTTCCGGTAACATCAAGTTTTTCAGTTGGGGTTGATGTTCCGATTCCAACTCTGTTGTTACCTGCATCTGTAACGAACAACTGAGAATCACCATTGCCTTTGACTATGATATCCTGATCGACCGCACTGTTATTAATAATTGTTTGTGATCCCAAGAAACTAATCATCAACTCACCAGTCGTATTCTTTATAGCGACATTATTATCTTGAGCAATAATATTACCAGCGATGGAGATATCACCAGAAAGAGTGATGCCACCAGACGCAGAAAGACCAGTAACAGGAAGCACAAGAGAGGTTGTGTCAATCGCACCAGTGGCTCCATTGAAAGCGGTTACACCCTCAAGGTCACCAGTCACACCGTTAAAAGAGTTTACACAAAATTCACCGAGTTTTGCCCACTCCAAAGCCCGATCACCTGAAAATAATGCAATCGCATTCCTGTTGACAAGGATTGAGGGATTTGTTCCATCAGAGTCAGCCAAACCCACTGAGGTTGGGAATGAATAGGTGTTTGGTACAAATGGTCCGCCACCTAATCCTGTTCCGGGGACTCCCACCCTAAATTTATTTGTCGAACTAATGTTAGCAAGACCACCCTGTGCAGTGATTCCACCAGACGCAGAAATACCAGTAACGGGAAGAACAAGTGAGGTTGTATCAATGCTACCGCTCAACCCGTTGAATGTTTCGACGCCGTGTGTGATTTCAAGGTCAGTAAGTGTTACATCACCCGTCTTACCTTGCACGGAAGTGACACCGATGATTGCACCAGTCGCACCGTTGAACGTTGTAACTCTGTCACGGACTTTGACGAATGCAACACCATTATAGAGATATGTTTCACCCTCATATGTGTAGGTGTCACCGGCACTTGGACTTTTTGGAAAATCAATACCCATTAGAGTTCCACCCAGTGATTATCGAACCTTGTGAACAAAATTGCATTTGTCGTGTCATACCATCTATCTCCTTCGGAGGGACTTGTTGGTGGAAACGGTCCACTTGAAAATAGTCCTGCGTCCGAAACTTCAACATCAACCTGCTTTCCTTTTCTCGAAACCGTAATGTTTGAACCCTTGAAATTAATATCATTTACTGATTTAATTACAACGGCTCTGTCCTTCAAGATGCCAACGGCACCACCACCAGCACTCATATATTTAGCAAGATTTTGTGCGTTTCCGATTCCAGAAAGATTTGAAATGACACTTTCTAATTTTTTTGTGTCGAACTCAAGTTTACCTTTTTCTTCGTCATAGATCAGAGGATACTTGGCAGAGATTTTAGAAAGATCGCCGGGATCACCCTTGTCTCCCTTTGCACCTTGCTCCCCATCAGATCCAGCGATCCCAGCAGGTCCGGCTGGACCGGGATCACCTTTTTGTCCTTTGGATCCTCTCGGACCTCTTTCACCTTTTGGACCCTGAAGTCCCTTTGCACCGTCCCGTCCGTTCTGTCCCGCCTGACCGTCCTTACCGGCAACACCGGCAATACCCTGCGGACCTTGCTCACCTGCGTCACCTTTGTCTCCCTTGTCACCTTTCGGACCAGCGACACCTTGCGGTCCCTGTTCTCCCTGAATGCCTTGTTCACCTTGCGGACCAGCGGGACCTTGTTCACCTTGAATGCCTTGCTCACCCTGCGGTCCCTGTTCACCGACATCACCCTTTACACCCTGCTCACCTTGCGGTCCTTGAGAGCCACGATCACCGACAGGTCCAATCGGTCCCATAGCGCCGGGGGTGCCGGGGAGCGTGACAACTTCTTTGATTTCTTTTGTTTCAACGATCTTCTCAACGTTTGCTCTTGCTTATCAAACTTTTCTTTCAGTTGTTTTTCTTTTTCCTGTTCCGCAACTTTAGTTTGATACTCGACAACAAGTTTATGATAAATGGCATAGTTTGTTGACACTCTATCCAGTTGCTCTTCTGGTAATCGACCCTCCTCCAAGAGTTTCTTTGTTGCGATAAAACCAGTATGAATGTCACCGACAGAATGGGCACATGTCCCAAGTTCGTCTAACGCTTGCCACCTGTAAACGTCGTCTGTAATAAACAAAATGTCGTTTTCTGGATATGGAATTTCTGCCGCTCTTTTTGCAAAGATATAACCAATGGCAGGTTGATTCAGAATCTCTCGATAAGTTCTTGCGATGTGATACAATGGCTCTGCACGAGTCGGTCTTGAGTTGTGTGCTTCAAGGAAAGCGTGAATGATTTCTGGAGTAGGTTCCCCACGAATCGCTTTGCACATGCCGACACGCATCAGAGAATAGAAAACTTCTTCGGGCCATCCACCTGCGTCCGCTCTAATCTTATACCACTTCTCGGCCTCTTCCCACTGCTGAGAGTCAAAGTAAGACTGTCCAAGATAAAACTTATATCTTTCGTTATTTGGCTCATAGTTTATATCTTCTGGGTTTGTAAGTGCTGACAACAAAACTTCAGCGTCTCTGCTGTATTTTTCAATCGGATCAATGCCGACGTTCCGATTACCTTCGGTTCTTGCATTAATTTGGTAATCACCAACGAGTCTTATAACGGTCGGATTTTTTTCTTTTGTTGTTGCATATTCATGAAGGACACCAACGTAATGCCATTTACTTGAAAGTTTAATGATTTGAGTTCTCCACCAAGTAAACTCACCCCGATTAATTTTTAGTGAGTAACCATCAATGTCATCAGATACAGGAGGAACAACAAGATCACCCGTGATATAATCGTCCGCATCAATAATAAGTGCATAATCACATCCACTTTGTTCTGCATTTTCAATCGACTCTGTTCTTGATTTACCAAAACCTTTCCAGTCAGATTGATGAACCTGACCGGGAATGCCTGCTTCTTCAAAATATTTTGTAATTAACTCCTGTGTTCCATCAGTGGATCCGGTGTCTGTAATGTGATATTGATCAATAAAAGGAGTTACAGATTTTAAACAATCAAGAATGATGTGAGATTCATCTTTTACAATCATACAAAGAGTAAGCGTTGGTTTCATAACAAAGTTCCTTTATGTAAATACTCTCTATTTATAACATCAAACGTTCGGTTTATTCCACCGACAAGACCAACTAAGTTTGTTGTTGGTAAGTTAGATTCTCCACAATAAAAATCAAAACCACTTTCCTCTATTTGGATTTTAACTTTGTGGTTTGATAAATCATTCACCATGTTTGCAATATCCAGTAAACTTTTTTTATCTTCGTATGAACAGTTCACCGTTTTGCGAAGTCCCGTCCCTTTAACATAATGATCCACCAAGTTCGACAAGTCATCCATATGAAAAAAATCAAACAATTTATTTTGATGTATTCTAATCGGCTCTTTATTTAAATAGTTTCTAATACATGATCGGATGAATCTTGTTTCTATTTCGTTGTGATCAAAAACGGCAAAAATTCTTAAGTTGTAAAAGTTATCGTGACATAACATTGAATCTGCAATAATTCTCTTGGACATGCCGTATCGTGTGTCTAACTTAAATAGTTCTGCACCAGATCCAAATGATATGAATTTAGAAAAGTGATCTTTACATGCAAGGAGATTGTAATACATCTTCAGATTTAGATCACAGGTTTCTTTGTCATCCTCTTGTAATCGTGAGCCACCTTTTGCTGCCGTGTGAATAACAACATCGAAGTGTTTGTCATCAAACCAATCTAGGGTTGATCTTGTGTCACATAAATCAAAATCTTTTCGTGTGACTGTTGTTACCTCATGTTTGTTTTTTAGAAAAGGGGTTATGCCCTTTGCGACATAACCCCTTCCTCCAGTAACTAGAATTTTCATTACTTCTTTTCTGTAACGGTGTTTGGTGTCGCAGAGTGGTTTGTAGGGAAACCCTTGTCGGTTTCATACTTCCACTTTGAGTCACCGAGAAGTTTTTCCAACTCTTCTTCTTTAATTTCATAGAAGTTTTCTTCAGTTGGGAACTTACCCTCTCGAACCTCTTGAACGTATTCTTCAAGAGCCTTTTCCATAATCTGTCCTGCTTCACAGTATCGTTTCACAAACTTAGATTTAAACTCCCAGAAAAGTCCCATGAGATCATGGAAGATAACCAGTTGACCGTCAACACCATCACCAGCACCAATACCATAAACAGGAATATCCAGTTCCTCTGCAATCATGGTTGCGGGTTCTTTAGGCATCGCTTCAAGAAGCAGAGCGGAGCAACCAGCGTCTTGAAGTGCAAGTGCTTGTTTCAAAACAATCTCTGCTTGTTCTGCCGTTTTACCTTGAACTTTATATCCACCCAATTTTGCACGAGTGTGTGGTGTGAGTCCAAGGTGGCTCATAACCATAATACCAGAGTCACAGATTGCTTTGATTCTTTCAGTCATCGCACCTTCGACTTTCACCATATCACAACCAGCAACAATAAATCTTCCTGCGTTTTCCACAGCGATTTGATTGGATGGTTGGTATGACATGTATGGCATGTCACCGATGACAAAGGCATTATTTGATCCACGGCAAACTGCCTCCGAGGATCGAATCATATCATCCATCGTAACGGGAATTGTTGTCTTGTGACCAAGGGTTGTCATTCCCAACGAATCACCAATTAAAATACAATCGACATCTGCCATGTCTGCGATTCGTGCTTGTGGGTAGTCATAAGCAGTTACAAGAACGGTTGGTTTTCCATTCTTTTTGTTGTTGTTCAAAGTTAAAATTGTCTTTTTAGTTTTGCTATCAGCGGGCATATCAATTCTCCTTCAGTGGTTTGACAATCATATTACTATAAAATTCTTCACGAGTCAAGAAGGGAAACATATCTTCTAGAGGTCTTGAGAACATTTTTCCGTTTGGTAATTTTTTACTACCTATCGTTGGAAGAACTGCATCCCATTCTTTACACATAACTTCACATATCACAGGACCATCTGTCTCTAATGTTTCTGTGATAACTTCATTTAGTTCTTTAACCTTAGTCGCTTTTGTGTATGAGACACCATATGCGTCTGCTATTTTTTCCAACTCAGGGAAAGAGACACCAGACTTAACATCGGTTCCTATGAATCCATCATCAAAAAACTTTCTTTGAGTTGTTCGGATTGAGAGATACCCGTTGTTGTTCCAAACAAACATCTTCACTGGTATTTTGTTATGAACCATTGTTTGTAATTCTTGAATGTTTAATTGAAAAGATCCGTCTCCCACAATGCCAACAACTGGTTTAAAGTTGTTCGATACACTTACACCAATACATGCGGGGAGAGTGAATCCCATGTCTGCTTGTGCGCCGGAGGTTATGTATCTTTGTTCATCACGAATGTGAACCGCTTGAGACGCAACGTAATATGCTGATCCAGCGTCAGAGACAAACACATCATCACTTCTAGAAGTTTCAGAAAGAGATTTCATAAACCGATAGAAACTAATACCATCAGAGTCATCATCGTGTTCTGGTAGGTAAACAGGCCATTTCTCTTTCCAGTTAACGCACGTTTCTCTCCATGAGTCAGGACACTTGGAGGCAAGACATTTCTGCAAGAAGTCTTTTGCATCACTGTGAACAAACTTTTCTATCTTTACTGTTTCTTTTTTATGTTCATTTTCATCTATGTCAACAACGACAAGTTTTGCCTCTCGTGCAAAGTTCTCATAAATGTATCCCGTGACGGGAACACCGAGTCGTGTTCCAATTGCTAAAACTAAATCAGCATTTTGTAGAGCAAAATTGGCTGCTCTGTTTCCCTTGATACCAACTCTACCAATGTTCAGAGGATTGTCTGTGGGAAGTAGATCAGCGGCAAGATAAGTGTTTACGACTGGTATCTGATATTTGTTTACATACTCTTCAAATTCTTTTTCTGCTCCAGCAAGTCTGACTCCGTTGCCAACTAGAATTACTGGTCGAGATGCGTTTGAGAAAAGTTCTGTGATCTCCGAAAATTTTTGAGTTCTTTCTTCTTTCTCTGGAACAAAAGGCTTTAGTTCATCGGGATCTATCATCGCTGATTGTATGTCCAAGGGTAAGTCCAACCAAACCGGTCCCGGTCTACCAGAAAAAGCCTCGTGTATTGCTTTCTCCAAATGATAACGGATCTCGGTTGATTTTTTTACCATCACGGCATACTTTGTAATGCTTTCAACTATCTTTACGATATCTGCCTCTTGAACACCAATCTGTCTTAATGGAATATCGTAGTTATCCATTGTTTGGTGTGAGTTAACTTGTCCTGATATGAACAGCATTGGCACGTTATCCTGCCATCCATCAAGCAGTCCCGTCAAAGTATTTGTTGCACCACAACCAGTGGTTGGCATCACAACACCCAGTTTACCTGAATACTTGGAGTAACCAACAGCAGACATCGCAGATGCTTGTTCGTGATGACCACAAATAGCACTCACGTTTGGGTGTCGAAGAACTGCGTCATTTAGGAACATCGCACCACCACCAGTGATGGTGAAAACGTGTTCAACACCCAGTTCGTTGATCTTATTTACAATGTAGTCTACTACTCTTACTTTTACCATATGAATTTGTTTTCATAATAATTAACGATTTCGTGAATCTCTTCGTCAAATTTCATCTGAGGTTTCCATCCAAGACCTTGAATTTTGGAATCGTCAATTGCATAACGAAGATCCTGTCCTACTCTACTGCAACCCATGTCCACAAAGTCATTGATGTCAAATTCATTCGTTCCCAGAATACTTGCAATAAGTTTTTTTACCGTTGCAATATTTGTTTGCTCAAATCCACCTGCGATGTTAAAGATTTCATTCTCAACACCACTGTTAATTATAGTGATAATCGCAGAGGCAGTATCCTCAGCATGAAGCCAGTTTCTAACTGGTGTTCCTTGATTATGCAAAGGAATTTTTCTTCCTAGTTTTAAATACTTACACGACTTAGGAATTAATTTTTCAACATACTGACCAATACCATAGTTGTTTGTTGGACGAACAATAACATACGGAATGTTATGTGTTCTGGCCCAAGCAAGAATAAGCATGTCTGCTGCCGCTTTTGTTGCTGAGTATGGATTAGACGGCATCAAAAGGTCTGACTCGGTATGAGATCCCTCAACGATGTCACCGTAAACTTCGTCTGTGCTGAAGTGCAAAAAGACTGGCATCTTTGTGTTTTCTTGTCGGTAATTCTTAAACAGTTTTAAGATGTTATGAACACCATCAATGTTTGATCTTACAAAGTCATCACTTTCTGAAATTGAGTTTCCAACGTGAGTTTCTGCCGCTGTGTTAATTACATAATCACAATCATACAAGAACTTCAAATCATTAATATCACAATGAACAAATGAAAAGTTATCGTGTTGATTGAATTCATCTAAAAGATTTTTGTTTGCAGCATAAGTCATCTTATCAACACCCTTCACATACCATCCCATGTTTAAGCATTTTCTGGTGATGTAAGAGCCGATAAAACCAAGACATCCGGTGACATAAACAACTTTTTTCATTCGTTATTCATCCTATAAAAATCAACCAGTTCCTCTATGACTTCATCCATGTTTTTTTCTTGTTTAAATCCATATGAATTTAACTTGGATGTATTTAAATAACTATGTCGTATCTGAACTATATCATGAAATTTTGTAGGATCAATATAAACAATCTTAGATTTGCTATTTGAATATTCTATTGCTTTGTTAATCATATCCAAGAATCTATACGGTCTCCCACTACCTATATTTATGATCTCATTGAATGGTGCATTTCTTATACAATGAGAAATTGCAGAACAAACATCATCAACATGAATATAGTCTCTTAAAACTTCTCCACCATAATACAACGGTATATCTCTGTCATTAACAATTTCATTAATCAAGAACTGTAAGGCATTTTTCTTCTTAGAAATTTTTTTGTCACCCGGTCCTAAAACATTTGCAAGTCTGAAAATTCTATACTTGATGCCGTGCGTTTCACAAAATGATATGAGAAGTTGTTCCGCACATCTTTTAGTGATTGAATAAAAACCAGTGGGATTACAATGGGTGTCATCTTCACGAAATGGAATGTTATAATTTTTACCATAAACAAACCATGAACTTATGAAGTTAAAGGTAACACCTTCCTTTTGGTCAATGCTACCTAAAACTTTCATAAGAGTTTTTAAGTTTGTGTCTATGTCAATTTCCAAGTTTTGATGAATGTTGTAATTATCAACCGTGCTTATCAAATATAAAATTTCATCGGACTTTGTGACATAATCATCTCTTTTGTTTTTGATAACATTGTTTTCGTTTAACTGACAAAAACGACTTCCAATAAAACCTGTGGATCCATATACAGTGATTCTGTTATCCATTAGTGTAAACCTTAACAGACTCCTTAACATCAGATCGTTTCTTGATCAACTCTTCAATTTCAGCGTTACCCTTTTGTTCTTCGGTTGGTGCAAACAACGCTCTGGATCGAGGATCAACTTCTTCTTCGGGATCAATAAGATAGTAAACAGCAAGGCTTTTTCTGTATTGTCCCGCTGGACAGGTTACTGGACGACTCATTCCATGCCAAGAGTTTTGTGTGGTATCAAAGATAACCGCTTTATTGAAGCCCATAGAAACTTCTTTGACTAACTTATCTGATTTACCATCCTCAGTTGATGTCCAAAGTCCAAAGTGACCACCATAATCTTCTTGCCAGTCATCGCACAGATAAAGAATTAAGTTTAACTTTCTTTGCATCCCTAAATTGGGGTGAAGAGAGTAATCCAAATGAGGATTAAGTTTTCCTCCACTGGCATGAATGTGCCAACCCCCGCCATGAAGTCCATTATCGGGATGCAGTTGTGTTCCTACAATGTTCGACAAAGTTTCGAGAACCATAGGTGAATTGAGAAAACTAAAGAACTTGTATGTTTGTTTTGGAAATTGTCTCCAATCACTTAACAATTTTTTATCTTCAATTTGATTTTTATAGGAAAACCATTTTTCATTGTCATAGTCTAAAAAATCACCTTCGAGTTCTTTTGCAATCAACTCTGGCAAAAAATTATCAATCTCCATGTGGAAAAAAGGATCGTGTTCTGGACGAACTCCCGTAATTTTATTAACAACATAATTTTTATCACAATTGTTCATTTACAACTCCTCGTATTAAAACAGAAATATTGTTCACAATTTTACTCATTCAACTGACTCCAAAAGTTTTAAACGATCATGAAATTGATGATAAAAACCATCGTGATCATGTGTGTTTTTTGGATCCCCTCTACCATGAAAGCCAAAAGAATTATTTAAATCGAAATCACATTCAGGTATTCTACACTCAAGAGAAAATTTCATTGCGACTTCAACGGGGGCAAACACACAACCAGAAGCCTCTAGGTTTGATCTATTTCTTATACAAATCGCACCATCTTCGTGTTCTTTTGGCAACGAGTGAATGTCTTTACATAAGTCTACTAATTTTTTACTCCTTAAACTAAAGCCACCATTGCCAACTCTAAAATTACCATAACCGGGCTTCCAAGGAGCGCCGATGTAATCGTAATTAAAAAATTCATCGCTCCACAAGTGGGGATTAATAACAAAACCATCATCATGAATAATTAAGCAATATTCTGTGTCAAAATAGTTAGAAAGGTTTTGTAATATAAACGGACCATATGTCTCGTGTGTGAGTTTTTCTATCTCTATAAATTCAATGTCATCTGATAAATTTTTTGGTTTGATGTGTGAAACAATAATACTTTTTGCAAAATTAATTTTTTGCATACTATATCGGAGTGCTTTAACTCCCAAACTTGGTTCGACACCATCTACACAGATTAAAGTAACATTTTTTAAATCAATCATTGTTCAACCACCGATTTAAAAAGTTGATATATCTCTCCTAACTTTTCGTCACTTGGTTGATCCACATGCTCATATTCACACCGTCCTTCCTGATACCAGAATCCCTCCGGACGGCCATGTGAAAAGGAACAAAATACTTTCTCTTGGTCCAAAAAGTTTTCAACAACACCAGCGAAACAAAAAGGACCGGATCCTCTCCCCACAATGACATCACAAAATCTACTTAGATAGGAGTTTTCATTTAAATCGCAGCCGTCTTTACCGATTAAATATCTTGTTTTAAAAACATTGGGTAAATTTAAATTTGTCGTGTCCGTCATATAAAAAGCGACAGTTGGATTTTCTTGTGCAAGTTTTTCAACGATTGGATCAAAATTAAAGTTGTGTGATTGACCGGACAAGACAGGACCATTTGAAACAAAAATTCTCTTTTCGTAATTGGTATTTTCAATATGTTCATCAATTACAGAAGTTAATGGATATTTTTTGTAATCTATTTGTGGGAGAATATCGTTATTGTTTTCCGGTCTCTCAACAAAAAGATCATGTCTATCCTCTAGTATTTTCCAAACTCTTCTCCATAACTTTAAATTTCCAGTAAAACAACAACCGCAAAAGGATCTAAAAAAATCAGCAGAACCAACCCATGCGTTTATCGCTACAATTTGTTCACCGTTTTCTTGAAATTCGGAAACCTGATCTTTCACCGACCAAGGATATGATTGCGTTCCGGGTGGTGGTAGAAAAGGTGCTTGAGGTATCTCTGTCACATCTGAAATATCACTGATAACATCAGGCAACGCTCTATGAGCATAGAAGAAAGAGATATCATTCCTTTGTTTTTTTATTTCATTAACAGTGTGATTAACAAATCCCCGTGAGTAGTGAATGTCACCTCTGTTATATTGATTGTAAAAAATTATTTTCATGACAAGTCTCCAAAAAAAGAATCAACCACAGTTTCTATGTAGTCCAGTTGTTCGTCTGTTATGACAGGGCTAGTTCCTAAAAAGAAAGTATCGGTGGTGACTTTTCTTGCGTTGGGAAATTGTTTTACAATTTCATTCTGATCCATAATACCTTCGTATGCCGGTTGAAGCATAATGTTTCCGGCAAAGTATGGACGAGTTTGAATCTTACTGTTCTCAAAGTAATCAACGATATCTTTTCGCTTGAACTTAGGATTCTCTTTGATGGTAAGAGCAAAGGCAAACCAAGATGGATCGGAGTGTTCTGTTGCCTTAGGGATGATAAAGTAATCATCATACTTAGAAAAAATATCACAAAGCCGTTTGTGGTTTTTCTTTCTGAGTGAAATGATCTCAGGTAATTTTTTCATCTGAACCAAACCCATCGCTGCTTGTTGATCCGTTGGTTTTAAATTATAACCAATCTCATCGTAAACATACTTGTGATCGAATACCTCATCGGGCAAAGACGGAAGCCAGCAGGAGAATCGTTTGCCACAGCAACCATTTTTCATAAGGTTTGCTTTCTTGCCAACACAGAAACAACCTCGACCCCATTCACGGAAACTTCGAGTAACGATCTCCTGATGCTCTGTTTTACATGCAACAAAGCCACCTTCACCCATAGTGATGTGGTGTGCTGGATAGAATGAACATGAGGCAAAATCACCAAAGGATCCCAGCAACTCACCCTTGTAGGTTGAACCGAGAGCATCGCAACAGTCCTCCAAGAGAATCAAACCATAATCATCAACGATCTGCATCAGTTGATCCATGTTCGGTGGGTTGCCAAGAACATGAGCAAAGGTGATAACCTTGCATCCTTGTTTTGCCTTTTCTTCAACTTGATCTAAATTTAGATTCAATGTATCAAGATCAATGTCAACAAACTCTGGTTCAAACCCAACTTGAAAAATTGGATTAATCGTTGTTGGAAAACCAGCGATGGGTGTAATAACTTTTGTCCCCTTCTTAAATCCAGTGAGTCTCCTAGAGGTAAGTGCGGACATCATCAACAAGTTTGAACTACTACCACTATTGGTAAGGATACCAAAGTTCTTACCCAAAAATTTAGGAAAGGTATTTTCAAAACGAATACCATTTTGTCCAAGAACAAGCCAACCGTCGAGCAGAACTTTCACAGATGCCGTGTATTCTTCTGTCGTAAAATATGGACCAGCATACTGCACCCAGTCTTTTCCTGCGGTCCAAGTTTTTGATTCATGTTTTTCTTGAATAAACTCTTCAACTAATTCCAAAATTTTATTCATGGATATTCATACCCCAATCACCTAAATTAGGCACATCATATTGTTTAATAAGTTTCTTTATCTCTTTATACTTGTAGGTTTCTTCTAATTTTACTTTTTTGTAAATGTCAGGAGAAACTTTTAATGGACAAGGGACATCCACCGTTGTCCAATCAAAATCATTCACGGACTCATCATACGCTTTACACTCCACAATATCAACCCCAGTTAAAAGATTTGTGACATAATCTGTCACTTTCCAATAATATTGTTTAACGGCAACAGTTGGAACATCTAACCATTGTAAGTGACTAATCCATAACCCCGGAATTTCTAAGCGTTGTGTTTTAAGTCCATTTCTTGGTATGTGTTCAGCGTGTCTTTGTTTATCCATAAACTCTATGGGAACTGTGTAATTACAAAAACGATCCTGTGCTGCGCCAAGCCAAGGACCATCTGTTCTTACTTTATCTGTATCTGTATATTGTACCCACCTCAAAAAGGTGGCAATATTTGGATGTTCATCCATAAAAAGATGAAGATCATCCTTTGACATTTGACCGTCAAAATATTCATCTGTATCTAAACAAGTTATTTTTCCGGTGAATTTTCTTGCTTCATTAAACAAAGTTTGTCTTATCAAATTTTCTTGCCTGTGATCCTCATCTTTTAGTCCGGTGGTCAAGACACCAAGAATATTATATTTTTCTTTGTTGTCCATGAGAAACTCATATGTTCCATCGGTGCAATTGTCCAACATGAAAACAAAACCATCAGCATGTTCCGTCCATATTGGAATTAAATCTTCGAGAAGAAAGAGTTCATCCCGTGTCATTGTCATTTGAACGATTGGTTGTGTCATGCTTGAGTTTCCGTTGTGGTTTGACTGAACAAATAATGATACAATATCTTATCAATATAAGTTTCATTTTTCAACAAATCACTTTGATAAAGTCTTTCTGAATAATCAGCATCCTCCCCAAATGAAATTTCATTAAATCTGATCTGTCTTGCTATTTTTGTCTTCACTGGATTTAAGTGATTACATTTTCTATATTGAACAATGGTCAAATCTTCCAGTCCTTTGTAATCATTAAATTTTGAGGAGTGTTTAAAAACTAAATTTGGTTTCTCGTCAACATAATACATTCCATTGAAACCAATGACATCAATTTTATCCCCATTCTCAATAATAGAGTTCATAATATCATCAAAATATTCTGCACTAATCATGTCATCATCGTCGATAAAACACACAAACTTTCCGTTTGCCTGATCTAAAACTTGGTTTCTTTTTGTGCCAACAGATGCCTCTTTATTGTCCTTTGCCACGATTATTTCAAGTTGCTCTGCCCATTTATTTGCAGCAAGTTTAACGTGGTGCATCAACCTATTAAAATAATTTTCTCTTCCATTTATAGTCAGGATACCGACACTTAAAAGAATATCTTTTTTATTCTTTGGTTTCATGACTCGTTTAATTTCTGTTTCAATTCTTTCTGTAAGAGGAGCACAGTATTTTTTTGCTTCTTCAAAGTTTTCATTCACAGATTCTAGCATGGATTCATATTTCGAGTAGTCCAAGTTTTTACAAACCTCTATGATCTCCTCTGCACTCTCACATATAATCATACCATCGGTGTTGAAGAAATCATCTATGTTCGGACAACCCCAATAGATCGGAATTGTTTTTGTCAGAAGAGCGTCACATAATTTTTCTGTGAAATAATTTTCCTCTTTGGTGCTTTCGATTATGACACTAAACTTAGAACGAAACAAATGTTTTTTATCATCGTTGGGAAGAAGTGAATCTATACAGATTGGATTTCTTGTTCCTGAGTAAAAAACTTTGTTAGGTATTTGTCTGGCATTATCCCAAACCACATGACGAATATCATACCCAACTTTATTTTTATGACTCGTCATTAAAAAGGAAACGGTGTCTGTTTTATTATCGTGTAGTTGATCCAAAGACGGATGATAAAAACCAAT